>Ga0193743_1000037_pt1 | contig 88644 bp, 74 predicted proteins | sample L2c2metaG_FD_143038 | JGI IMG/M metagenome (GOLD analysis project Ga0193743, IMG submission 143038) | Soil microbial communities from a riparian zone of the East river system, Colorado, United States - L2c2 | ecosystem: Environmental > Terrestrial > Soil > Riparian zone | place: USA: East River... | reverse complement strand
CCACCTCCAGCGCGTCCGGAGACGTAGTGAAGTTCAGATAATAGGTTTCCACTCCGCGCGCCGTCGGGTCTGAGCTGGAATTGCCATGGACGCTGATGAACAGATCCGCCTGCGACTTGTTCGCAATTGCCGTGCGCTCTTCGAGCGGGATGAAGGTGTCATCATCGCGCGTGTAGATCACTTCCGAGCCCATTCGCTGCCGCAGCAGCTTGCCCAGGCGCAGTGCCACATCGAGCACCACATCCTTCTCCTGAATCCCGCCCGGCCCCAGCGTGCCCGAGTCGTGTCCGCCGTGGCCCGCGTCTACCACAATGCGGCCGATTTTGAGCCCCAGCGCGCGCGTTAGAGAGCGCTGACCGGCCAGCGTCGAGCTGGCCTCGTGCGATGTACTCCTCGGAATCGTAACGTCATCATCATCCTCGTCCGCTGTTTCATCATCATTGCCGGAGGTGTGACGCTTGGCATTGCTCCCGGCAACGCCACGCGCGGAAGAAGAGGGTGTGGACCTCGAAGAGGTCGCGGAGCTTGTACCGTTCGCCGGTGTCTCTTCGGACGAAATCGGCTTCACACTCGCCGCGATCGGTTGGGTCGTCGGTTTGTTCGTCGCCTTCACCTGATCGGACCGGGTACTTATCGCCGCAATGTCGCGCAACGCACGCGCTGCCTGGCGACCGCTCTCATGACTGGTCGCGACCGGCTCCGCCTGACCGGCAGGCGGTGCCGGCGCAGGGGCAGCGGAAGGAGTCGACGCTATCTGCTGTGGCGGCCGGCTGCCGTGAATATCCCCACCGTGGATGTCAATGATGAGGCGCCACGGGTTCGGCAAAAAGAATGCCGAATACTCAGTCACCTGGTTCACGTCCAGCACGATGCGCGTAACGTCGTTCGAAAACTGTGCCACACGAATCCGCTGCAGGAATCCGTCGTCCGTCACGTCCACGGTTCTGCCAATCAGCTCCGGCGCAACCCGCGTTCCGTGCAGATCGAAATAGATGCGGTCGGGATTGGGGACGCGGGCGGCCTCATATTGCACCTGGTCCTGCAGGTCGATGGCGACCCGGGTGTACACAGGCGTGGACCAGTGGCGCATATTCGTGACCAGCGGCAGTGCGCCACGATGCTCCTGCGCGGCAGTGCGTGTCGCGCCGGTGAGTACCGGCTGCCCTTCCACCCCATCTGTCGTACCCCTCGTCATGGATGGCTGGCGCTGAGTAGCGATGACAGGCGAGTCCGGTCGTGGGCTCATTGCAGCCTGTCCGGGCTGGAGATGCGTCAGCTCATTGTCGTGCCGAGGGACATTTCCAAGACCGCGCGAGTTGTCCATCGCCGGTGACCCACCCGCATGTTGCTCGGCATTTTGTTGCGCGGGAATTTGGCCACTGTTCGACGATGGAGCCGTCGTGAAAGGTCGCGGCTGAGATGGACGCACCGCTGGTGGCGGTCCCTGTGGTGGGATCTCCTCAGCAGTGTCGTCCGACGAGTCATCTGCCGATCTCTTCCGGCGCTTCTGGTGTTCGATCTCTTTCAATCCGGCACGTGCCTGGGCAGCCAGCGGATGCCGCGGATAGTCGCTCAGGAATTTCCGATAAGCGGCTTTTGCGGCAGCGGGATCATGCAGGTCGTGCAGATAGATGGACGCCTCCGCCAGCAGCGCCGGCGCACGATAGGAACTCACCGGATATTGCGTGCGCAGAAATTCAAATTGCCCCACTGCGCTCAGCAGCGTTTTTTCCTGATGGAAGATGCGTCCCTCTTCCGCGAGGAGCCCGGCCACCATGTTCGCCGCTTCTGGCGCCTTTGGGTCCGCAGGATTGCCGTGATACACGCTGCGGTATGCATCTAAAACGTGCTCGTACTCGTTGCGCGTGCGCGACGATTCCGGTGGCGACTCGAGCGCATCACGCAGCTGCTCTGCGCGTGCGAAAGGCGTCAGCGTAGAGTGCGATGCTCGCTTTGCGTGCGGCGCATGCCGGTGTGCGGCCACAGCAGGCGCGCTCAGCAGAACGAGCGCCATCGCAACTACGGCAGGGAAGACACCGTGGCGGCATACAGACGAGGACAGGAGCCGTGCCGGCATAGGATCGAGGGAGTTTCGACCAGAACATGCCCATTATAGGTGGGCAGAAGGAGGTGAATAGACCGAGATCACTGGATGGATACCAAGTTGGTACCTGCCATTCCGCAACGGGACAGCTAGAACGACTGCCGCAACGTCTCGCTGTACTCTTTGTCGAGCCCACTGGCAATGCTGTTGTACAGCATGAGCTCAGATTGCACGGCAAGCAACTTCTGCAATTCAGAAGCGATATCGCTTCTCATCACCTCTGGCGTTTCCTTGGCGTCCACGTCGAAGATGTACAGCACGGAGAAGGAATTGGTGTAAGCACTGGTAACGCGGGTGGTCTGGTCGGCAAACAATTCCTGGAGACGATAGACCTCTGCATATTTCTTTACTTCCGGATAGCTCATGTAAGAGAACGCACCGGTCTCACGTGCTGTGTTCCAACTCGCGTTCTGCATTGCGGAGTTATTCAAGCTTAGAGTCACGTTCAATCCATGCGCATTGATATCTCTGCGTAGCGTCTTCAGTGTCTCGATATCACCTTTGACCTGCGCCTGTTCCTTGTGGATTTGGTCAAGCGCGTCATGCAACGCCTTCTGGTTGTCCGTCATCTCGCTGCGAATATTTTCTCGAGCCTCGCGCACCAGATGCCGATGATGCTGCCATTCGACGCAACCTTCAAGACTGAGCGCGATGAACAGACCGATCGTGATCGTTGCCAGGTGTATCAGGATGTCGCGCCAGTTATGTGCCGCTTCATGAGGCGGATGAACGTCGATCACCGCCGCTCTCTCCCCTGATCCATCGTCCGGCTCCTTGTTTTCGTCCATCGGGTTTCGTTCCGTGCGCGCTAGCCTAGCAGATTGCTCACCACCTCCGGCACACCAGCGAGCGCGGCATCGAGTCCGCTCGCATCCTTCCCGCCCGCTTCTGCGAGGTCCGGCCGTCCGCCGCCGGAACCGCCCACGCGCTGCGCGATCTGCCCCACGATCTTTCCTGCCTGCACACGTGCCGTCAGATCCTTGGTTACACCGACGATCAGCGCAACCTTGCCATCCTCTGCAGCAGAACCTAGCACGACAACGCCAGAGCCGAGTTTGTTACGCAGATTGTCGACCAATGTGCGCATCTGTCCACGATCGAGCGCGGCGACACGTTGCGACAGCACCTTCACACCCTTGATCTCGACTGCCTGGTCCGTTGCCGAAGCGACTGACGAGGCGGCGGATTTCATTCGCGCCTGGTCCAGCTCGCGCCGCAGCCGCTTGATCTCGTCTTCTTGGGCGGTGAAACGCTCCCGAAGTGCCTCCGCCGGCGCCGTCTCGCTTGCGCCCGCTACGTGCGTTGCAAATTGCGCAGCTTCAAAACCGCGGCGAAACTCACCCAGCGCGCCCATGCCGCTCACCGCTTCCACACGCCGTACGCCCGAAGACACGCTCGACTCACCCGTCAGCTTCAGCAATCCGATCTCGCCTGTTGCGCCCGTATGCGTGCCACCGCACAACTCTGTCGAGAAGTCGCCGATCTTTACCACGCGCACGCGCTCGCCATACTTTTCGCCGAAGAGCGCCATCGCCTTGTACTCATTCACCGCAACATCGATCGGCACGTCGACCAGAGTGTCCACCTTCGTGTTCGCCAGCACCTCGCGGTTCACCATGTCTTCAATGTCCTGCAGCTCTTCATCTGCCACCGCGGAGAAGTGTGAAAAGTCGAACCGCAGCCGCGACGGCGACACCAGCGATCCCGCCTGCTTCACATGCGTGCCCAGCACGTGCCGTAGCGCCGCGTGCAGCAGGTGCGTGCCCGTGTGATTGCGCCGCGTTGCATTGCGGAATTCGATATCCACGACCGTGTCTACCTTCATCCCGAGCGCGATCGGTTGCTTCACCCGCACGCGATGCGCGCGCACACCCTGCACCGGTTGCGTGCAGCCCAGCACTTCCGCAAGCACTGTATTGTGATCATCCGAACGCAGCCAGCCATGGTCGCCCACCTGTCCGCCAGAGTCGGCATAGAAGGACGTGTGATCGAGCACGACATCCACCTCTTCGCCTGCCGCAGCCGCGGGCACACCCACGCCGTCGCGCACAATCGCCAGTACTTCGCAGTTGGTCGAAGCAAGCTGCGAGTAGCCTTCAAAAGCGGTCTTCGGCAGCTCACGATACGCTGGACTCGCGGATGCTTTCGTGCCGCCCTTCCATGAAGCGCGAGCCCGTGCCTGCTCCTCCGCACGCGCCGCTTCAAAGCCGGTCAGATCGAACTCCAGTCCCTGATCACGCGCCGCATCCACCATGAAGTCAAGCGGCAATCCGTATGTCTCATAGAGGTGAAAGGCCTTTGCGCCTGGATACGTCACGGCGGTAGCGCCATTCCTGCTCGCCAAGAGAGGAGCGAAATCCTGTTCCAGCCGCGCCAGTCCCGTCTCCATCACGCGCGCAAACTGCCGCTCCTCACCCAATACCACCTTGCTCACGCGGTTCGCACTCTCGTTCAATTCCGGATAGGCTCCAGCCATCTCGTCGCGCACGGCAAACACCATCTCGTGCATGAACGGTTCGTTCTGCCCCAGCAAACGTCCATGCCGGATACCGCGCCGCAGGATCTTGCGCAGCACATAGCCGCGGCCTTCGTTCGCGGGCAGCACGCCGTCATTAATAAGGAAGGTTGCTGCACGCGCATGATCCGCAATAATGCGCAGTGATGGATTTCCGAGCAGGTCGCCCTTCGCACCCGTAAGTGCGGCCGCCTTCTCGATCAGCGGAACGAAAAGATCCGTCTCGAAGTTCGACAGCTTGCCCTGGATCACCGCGGCCATGCGCTCGAGTCCCGCACCAGTGTCAATGGAGGGCTTCGGCAGCAGCGCCAGTTCGCCCTGCGCGCTGCGATCGAACTGCATGAATACCAGATTCCAAATCTCGACATAGCGCGCATCGTCCTGGCCAAAAGGCAGGTCTTTCCCCGGCGTCTCAGACGCTTCGATCCCCATGTCGTAAAAGATCTCCGAGCAGGGGCCGCAGGGGCCGGTATCGCCCATCTGCCAGAAGTTATCCTTCATGCCCATCTCGAAGATGCGCTCCGCCGGCACATGTTCTAACCAGAAAGCATGCGCCTCCTCATCGCGTGGAACGCCGCCCTCACCTTTGAAGATGGTCACGTAGAGGCGGTCTTTTGGCATCGCGAACCACTTGTCCGACGTCACCAGTTCCCACGCGTACGCGATCGCCTCGCGCTTGAAGTAGTCCCCGAAGCTGAAGTTTCCCAGCATCTCGAAGAAAGTGTGGTGCCGTCGCGTGAAGCCCACATTCTCCAGGTCGTTGTGCTTGCCCCCGGCGCGGACGCACTTCTGCGATGAAGTCGCGCGGTTATAGCCGCGATTCTCCAGGCCGAGAAAGACATCTTTGAACTGGTTCATACCCGCATTGGTGAACAGCAGCGTCGGGTCGTTGGCAGGCACAAGCGAAGAGGAATGCACGCGGCGGTGCCCCTTCTCCTCGAAGAACTTCAGAAACAGCTCGCGAATCTGGTTACCGGAACGGACTTGCATACGTTTCAAGTCTACAATCCGTTGCCGCACAGCGCTCCGGTCGTCGCAAGCTATCCCCAGCGAGCTCCTTCATGGCTTTCTTATGCGGCTCCAGCGACAATGACTTGCTGGCTAAAAATCATGCGCCTCTGTCCAACGCTAAATGTTCTGTTGATCGTGCTCTGCGTCGTGATCGGTACGGCGGCGCCGGGCCAGGAAATTCGGAATATTCCGCAATTCACTGCGACTCCCGATGGCGGCTCCGCCACTTCTTCTGCTCCTGGCTTCTTTCGCCGTCTCACGAACTACTATCACGATGACTGGTTCCCGCCACCACAATCAGCTGCCGCTCAGCCATCGCCCGCTCCGCAGAAGCGCGGGCTGCCCTCGCCGCTTGATTCGCCACCCCTGCCAAGCGGCGATTGGGGCTACGGCGGTTCCCCGGACATCGGCGCTCCAGACGGCAACAGCTATCCCCTCATGACCGCGATCAACGGTGCAAAGTCGCGATCGAAGATCTACGGCTGGATCGAGCCGGGTGTGAACGGGTCAACTTCCAGCCACACCAACCTGCCTGAGGTGTACGACCAGTATCCCAACGCCATTCACCTGGATCAGCTCCTGCTCTATGTGGAGCGGCTGCCGAACACCGTCCAGACGGCGCACTTCGATTGGGGCTATCACTTCACCGCGGTCTATGGAACGGACTATCGCTACTTCACAGCGAAAGGCTACTTTTCCCAGCAACTGCTCAAGTTCAACCGGCAATATGGGGCGGATCTTCCCATCGAATACGTGGATCTCTACTTTCCGCACGTTGCGCAGGGCATGAACGTGCGCATCGGCCGCTTTATCTCGGTACCCGGCATCGAGGCGCAGCTGGCCCCGAACAACTACATCTTCAGCCACTCCATCCTTTATTTCGTTGACCCATTTACCGACACAGGAGCGATCGCGACCATCAAGCTCTCCGATCAGTGGCTGGTACAGGCCGGTATCACGGACGGACATGACGTAGCCCCCTGGACGAACGACGCACAACCGTCCGGCACACTCTGCCTGAACTACACGACACACAGCGTCAACGACAACTTCTATGCCTGCGCGAATGGCATCAACGATGGCGGCTACGCCTTCGATAACCTCCAGCACTTCGACATCACCTGGTATCACCGATTCTCAAAGAGGGTGCACATCGCGTCAGAGATCTGGTACATGTACCAGCACGGCGTTCCTAATCTCGCTGGCCGCGTGAGCAATCCCATCACGCCTGAGATCGGCACAAATGGAGCAAGCTGTCATTTAGGTCAACTCCGCTGCACTGCGCCGGAATACGCCATCGTGAATTATGTTGAGAAGGAGTTTTCTCCGAAGCTCTTCCTCTCGTTCCGCTCCGAAGTGGTCAATGACCGCCGTGGCCAGCGCACCGGCTATGCAACTAAGTACTCAGAGAACACGGTGAGTCTCACCAAATGGATCGGAAGCACTATTCAGATCCGTCCCGAGCTGCGCTTCGAACATGCGTACGACCAACCTGCCTACGATGGCGGCCGCACACACTCGCAGTTCACCGCCGCCTCTGATCTCATCTTTCACTTTTAGGTATCGGTGTTATTGCCGCGAGCGGACCGCCATTAGGAACCGTCGCCGGCGTCCGCTGCGTCCAATCCGTCCAGCGACGTCTCGTCCGGTACCCATTTACGCAGCACTTTGAAGACGGCTGGCGGCGCAAACCCGGCGGCGATCAGCCGCCTCATGATGCGGGCGGCCTCCTTCTTGTCCTTCGGTTGCGCCATACGCTTTCGCTCAATGTAGGCGCGGGCCAGTTGCTCTTCGTCCACGCTCTGATAGGCGGTGTCGAGCGTGGATGCCACCACTTCGGGATGTACGCCCTTTTGCATCAGCCCCTGCTGCACGCGCCGCCGGCCCAGCTTGTCATTTTCCTGGCGCAGCCGCGTGTAGTCCGCCGCAAAGGCGGCGTCATTCAGGAACTTGTAGTTCTTCAGCTTGGTGACCACCGCATCAATCTTCTGCTCGCCCGTCTCACCAGCCTCCACGCGCGTGCGCAGTTTCCGCTTCAACTCGGCAACTGTCTGCGCGCGTCGGCCCAGCGACGCGGTCGCATAGTCGAACAAGGCGGTTTCGGTCAGCGGTTCGCGCGGCTTCTTCGCTCGATTGCTTGGTTGATTGAATCCCATCGCATCACTTCGCGTCGGCTGCGGCCCCCTTCGTCCAGCGATCGCACCATGCATTCACAGTCTTGTACCAGAGCTGCGAATTCTGCGGCTTCAGCACCCAGTGGCCTTCGTCGGGAAAGTACAGCATCTCCGATGGCACGCCTAGCCGTTGCAAGGTAGTGAAGAGCTGATACCCCTCACTCACATCCAGCCGGTAGTCCAGTTGGCTATGCACCACAAGCGTCGGTGTCTTGAAGCGTGTCGCAAAAAGCATGGGCGACCATCGGCGATACATCAGCCGGTTGGTCCATGGCGTCCCGCGGAACTCCCATTCGTTGAACCACAGCTCATCGGTCGTTCCGTACGCGGACTCCGGATTGAACATGCCATCATGCGAGACGATGCAGCGGAAGCGATCCGTGTGTCCGAGAATCCAATCCGCCATAAAGCCGCCATAACTTGCACCGAGCGCGCACTCACGCGCCTTGTCGAGAAAAGGGAATTGCGCCTCCGCAGCATCCAGCCCACGCATCAGGTCGATGTACGGGCGTCCGCCCCAGTCGCCATTCACGCCGTCCACAAATGCCTGCCCATATCCCGTTGACCCGCGCGGGTTCACCATCACCACGGCGTAGCCGTCCGCCGCAAACAATTCGGCGTTCCAGCGATAACTCCAACTGTCGCCCCATGCGCCCTGGGGGCCGCCGTGCATAAGAAACTTTACCGGATACTTTTTCGCCGGGTCGAAGCCCGGCGGACGGATCAGGAATCCCTCTACCCGGACACCACCTGAGCCACGAAACCAGTAGTGCTCCATGTCCGGAATATCCAGTTGCGTCAGGAGCGTGCGATTCAGGCGGGTGAGCGGCTGCTCGGTCACGTCGGAGGGTTCAGCCAGCGGTACTTGCCCGGCACGCGATCCTCGCAGGTGCAGGATAGGTTCTTTCGCCCCGCGATTCGACGGAACCGGACTCTTCCGGGGCACTGACTCTTCCGTCAGGTTCAGGAGCGTGATCTCAGACGGCCGCCGCACCGTGTTGCGGCTGGCCACCATGTGCGTGTTGTCCGGTGTCAGATGCAGGTCGCCATATGCACCACGACGTGCGATGTAGCTGCGCTGGCCGGACGCCAGATCGAGCTGAAAGATTGGTTCCTCACCTTCGTCGTCCGCGGTGAAATAAATGCTCTGCGAATCCGGCGCCCATACGAGTTCGTTCACCCAGCGGTCGAAGCGTTCCATCGGGAACGTGATCTTTTTCGTCACGCGATCGTAGAGCGCAAGCCGAAAGCGATCGCCCTCATAGCCGGCGCGTGCCTGCGACCGCCACGCAATGGACTTACCGTCTGGCGAGTACACCGGGCTGAAGTTGCCCCCCGCGCTGGTTGAAATCCTTACCGGTTTGGCCGCGGGATTGGTCAGGTCCAGCGTCCACAGATCCACGTGCGTGGAGATTGCCGGCATCGGATCGGTATTCTCCTCAAACGTCAGCTCGTTGCTGTCCGGTGAGAACGCATACGCGTCCGGCCCCCCCAGCGAGAAGGGCGGCACTTCATGCTCGTCGCCCGGGTTCAGGTCGCGCGCGGGACCGCCAGTCAATGGTTGCAGAAACAAATGAGAACGCCGTTCCCCGGTGAATGCGTTCCAGTGCCGGTAGAGCAGGTGCGTGAAGATTTGCGCTTTGACCTTGTTCTCTGCCTTTGCCTTTGCGCGCTCGGCGTTGCAACTCTCTTCCTCGGGGCCGGCGCCGCATTCCGGATACACAGACGAAGTGTAGAGAATATTTTTTCCGTCCGGCGACCACATCGCGCCATCCGCGCCCACCGCCGCGTGCGTCACCTGCCGCACGCTGCCCAGTGTGCCACTGTGCGGGTCAAAGCTCGCTACATATACCTGCTGTTCGCCGTCACGCGCGCTCTGGAACAGGATCTGTGTTCCATCAGGAGAGAAGCGTCCGTGCCCCTCACCTGCTTGCGCCGCGGTGATCGGTTTTTCTTCCATTGGCTTCGACCCCACTCCGGTCGTCACCACCCACAGGTGGGATGTTTTCCGGTTTTGCTCCAGGTCGACATCTGTAACCGCGAATAGCACCCAATGCCCATCGGGGGACAGCGAGAGATCATCCAGCCGCCGCATGTGTTGCATGTCCTCGAATGTCATGGGGCGGCGCGGCGGAGGTGTTTGCGAATGCAGAGTGCTGGAGATAAGAACGGAGACCAACACCGTGGCACACAGGCGGAGACGCATGTCGAACTCGCAAGGGGAGATGCAGGACTCCCTATCCTACCTGCTCCCTGCGGCCGCTGATAGCAAAGAAAACGCGGAGACCGCACAAACACGATCCCCGCGAAGACTGATGCAAATACAAACTACTGTGAATCTCCTGGGCCGCCCGGCGGAGGCGCGTTGCCTGGCGCCGGAGATCCTCCGTTTTCAGCGGGCGCCCTATCCGCTCCATGCCGCCCCCGACGGTCGTCCGCACCACGCCGGCCGCGGTCGCCTGGGCCAAGGGTCTGCAGCGTCTTCCATTGCGCGGTGGTCAGCACGCCGCGCAGTCCCAGCAGCATGCGCGCGTTTGCCTTCTCCAGTTCCGCACGCGCCTGCGCGACCTTATCGATCTGCGCCAGCACACGCGTTTCGTCCGGCTGTTCCGCCGAGAGCAACGGTTCTAGAATCGTCTCTTCCTTCTCCACCGACGCATGCTGGTCGATCAGCTTCAGCCGGCTCTGCTGGAATATGTCGTCCATCTTCTTCTGCTGATCCGTGCTCAACCCCAGCTTTTGCGCCACCTCCGGGTTGTTCCACCATCGGCCGCGCGGCCCCATGCGAAAAGCTCGCTCCATCGGCGGACGATGAGGTGACATCGGCCCGCGATCCATGCCACCTCCCATGTCCGGTCCCTGTGTCAGTGCAAGTGGCGGCGGTGGCGGGGCGTAAACCGCCAGCTCTTGCCCCATCAGCGGCAGCCCGCCCAGCAGCAGCGCTGCGGTCACTGCGCAATGTACGGAGCGTGTCTTCAGTATGGAATGCATCGAGATCCTTCTTTCTCACAACGAGTACGGTAATGAATTCTGTTACGAGCTCCGCTCTGGCCTCACAGGTTCTATTGCCGCGCGCCGCTACTGCTGGAGGTGCTCCCTATGTTGCCACTGGCTGTGTTCCACGACAGAGGCTCCATCGCCTCCGGCACCACCTGCGAAACATCCTGATCGACCTCTTCCAGCAGCGCATTGTCGCGCGCCAGCTCCTGCTTCTGCTCCTGCTGACGTTGCTGTTGTGCCTGCGCCTCGATCGCGGCTTGATGCGCCTTCCACCGCGGCACTCCGATGGCGAAGATGAGCAGAAGAGTGACGCTGACCAAAGCCCAGGCTGCGGCCATGCTGCGCCAGCCCCGCGCTGCTGCGGCCTTGGACATTCGCCACTCCTGCGCGGCTGCGTCTCTCGACTTGTGCCAATCCTCCACCAGCGCGGCCCTCTCTTCGCCCCACTGCCGCGCGGCCACACCGAACCAGCTCAACGCATCCTTCAGCGGCTTCGCTTGCGCCTGGCACTCTGCGCACTCTGCCACATGCGTCCGCTCCGGCTCGGTGGCATCGCCCACCTGCCAGCGCATCAGTGTTTCGTCGTTCAAATGCGCGCTCGTGTTCTTATTCATCGCGCCTCCTCCACCTGTTGCTTCACAGCATTCAATGCCCGGTACAGGTGTGATTTCACTGTGTTCAAGTTCAAGTGCATGGCGTCGGCAATCTCCGGCAGTTCCAGCTCTTCTACAAAACGCAGCAGAAAGATGTTGCGCTGCCGTTCGCTCAGCGTCTCTACTGCGCGCCACACGGTTGCCACCCGTTCCCGTGCGATCAGCCGCTGCTCGGTCGAGCTCTTCATGTCCGGCAAGCGGTCGCTCATCTCCGACGCGTCCAGCATCGCGGCGCGCTTCCAGAAGCGGAGTTTCATACTGCGCTGATGGTCGCGCACCAGGTTCACGGCAATGCGCATCAACCAGGTGCTCATCGCGCAGTCGCCCCGAAAATTGGAGTGGGCCGTATGTGCACGTAGAAAGCAATCCTGCGTCAGCGACTCCGCTACGTCCTCGTCGCGCGTAGCAAACAGGATGTAGCGGAACACGCGGCCGCGATACAACCGCATCCATTCCTCGACGCCTCCGGTGCTGCTCACGGCCGGCCCCGGAAGCTTATCGGCTGCCACGATACTTGCCATCACATCTTCCATGCACACACATAGACGGGGCTGCGGCCGCGGAGTTTACAGCGAAAAGGTGGCGAAGACGGAACCGCATTATTTGGGCATATTGAGGGGTTTAGGCTGCTCCTGAACGTTTTCACCCCAGGCCACCAAGAGCGTTCGGGGCCCGTTCAGAGCAAGCCAGCGCTTTCAAAGGCAATCTGCGCCGCCTCGGCCGCCGGCAGCGTCCACACCGCCAGCCCAGCATTCGGCGTGCTCAATCGTCCCGGCTGAAAGATACTGCGTTTGTTCACCTCTTCATCCAACTCGGCGCCGGCCCAGCGCAGTGCGCGGCACACCCGCGCCCGCACCATGGGCTCATCCTCGCCTATACCGCCGCCGAAGACGATAGCCTCCGCGCCTCCCAGCGCCGCCAGGTATGCGCCCACCTGCTTCGTCACTCTGTAGCAGAACATCTCCATCGCCAGCGCTGCCCGCGGATTGTCGAGCTGTTTCATCAGCACGCGTGTATCGAGCGAAATTCCGGAAATCCCCCGCAACCCCGACTTTTTATTGAGCACATCGAGAGCGCCGGACACATCCATTCCGGCCTGCCCGACCAGCACCTGGACGATTGCCGGATCGACGCTGCCGCTGCGCGTGCCCATCATCAGCCCTTCGAGCGGGGTCAGCCCCATGGAATTGTCCACGGCCACGCCATCGCGAATTGCCGTCGCCGAGCAGCCACTCTCCAGATGCAGCGACACCAGCCGGATCTCCTCCAGCGGCCGCTTTGCCTCGAGTGCATAGCGCTCCAGCAGCGACCGGTGCGAGAAGCCGTGGAACCCATACCGCCGAATGCCATGCTTGTCGGCCAGCTCTGGCGGCAATGGATAGCGCCACGCTACCTCCGGCATCTTGCGATAGAACGATGTATCGAAGGCCGCTGCAATCTTCAATTCGGGTGCGTGTTTGTGCAGTGCGCGTATTACTTCCAGCGAGCGCGCATTGTGCAGCGGAGCAAAGCGCTGCAGCGCTTCAATCTCACGCTCCACCGATGCATCCACGATTGCGGGCTTGTCGAACCGCTCTCCGCCGTGCACCACACGCACCGCCGCCAGAACCACATCCTCGTAGCTGACGCTATGTTCACTCGCATGCTCGCGTAGCCAGTCCAGCAACAACCCCGTGGCATCGGTAAAGCTGCTCGCCTCCACCTCGTGCGACTCAGCCGTTTCGCGTCCGCGCATGCGCGAAAAGGTTGCTGGCTTGTCCTTGGCAATATTCTCAATCGCCGCGCTGGTGTGTGTCAGGCTCTCGCAGCCAAACCGCTGCTCTGCCTGTACCTCCATAACATCTGCCTTCAGCGAGTTGCTGCCTGGGTTCAGCGTCAGGATGATCGCCATCGAGACCTCAATTAACTGGGATGCTGGGTACAAAAGCAGATGGCGGCCTCCATGGCCGCCATCCGTATCAGTCGATACTGGATCTTCCTACTGTTTCGGAGCGGGTGTGGTTGCCGCCGTGTCGCCTGCAGCTGGCTTGCCGACCATCCGCACCGCCTTGTCCACGATCGGGTACAGCAGTTGCTGATGGTCAAGGCGGGCCTGTTGCTTGATGTATTGCCCCATGCGTCTTCCTGCCTCGAGTGAATCCGGCAACGTGACATCCCGTTTTTGAGCTGCAACCTGCGCCATCGTCTTCACGATCGCGAAGAAACCTGCCTCCGTCTCGCCTCCCTGGTGCCAGGCGTCGGAAACCGTGTCGGTGACCACCTGATCGATGGTCAAGTGTTGAGCTGCCGTCGTGTCTGCCGGTGCGCTCTCTGCCTCCGGCGCGGCCAGCAGAGACACCGGGCCCGCCAGAGCAATGGTTAGAACGAGGATTCTCGATACGCCTCTCATGCAATCAGCCTTTCTCGCGCTATTGCGCATCTAGCGGTACCGCCTGTCATTATGCTTGCTGTTCTGATTCGCCTGCCCCAGAATTGCCCCGATTCCGGCACCTGCGGCGCCTCCCACGATGGTGCCCTTCAGGCCGCCTCCAATCAGCGTGCCCAGCACCGCACCGCCGCCGGCGCCGATCAGCGCGCCGGTTCCGGGACCGATACCACCCTGGTCACGCCGATGCCGGCGGTCCCAGTCACGATCCCTCTGGTTGTAGTAGTTGCCGCCGCGGCCACCGTCGCGCACGCCGTTATAGAACTGGTCGTGGCGTTGAGCTAGCGCCGGCAGCGTGGCCAGCGCCAGAAACAGCAGGCTAAGGAATACGCTCGTAGTTCGTCTCACGATGTCTCCTATTCTTGATTTGCGCAGGTTACACCCCTTTCTTTGCAAGACGATGGCCTTGCGCTGCTATTCTGATGCTGTTTTCCCCTCGTGGCGCGGCGTGGCAATGGGAACCGCGTCTTTTTCCGGTTGGCCGCGTCTCAATGGGTTGAGAGGTCTTCCGCGCTTCCCGATGTTCAAGAGGAATCTTCGCTTCATGCCTCGCCTGCTCACGCTCAGCCTGCTCGGTCTTCTGTTGTATCCGTTCCCTCGTCTGCATGCCCAGGCCAGCTACACGCAGTTGCAGCCGACAGACGCCGGGTACGGCGCGCTCGACAAATCCACTCCGTCCATCCCTCCGGAGCAGATCATCCAGAAATTCGCCGCGAAGGAGTCCCAATTCCGCCACGCGATGGATCAGTACACCTACACCCGCAGCGTAAGAATCGAGACCATCAACGACGACAGTAAGACCGACGGCGCGTATCAGCAGGTCACCGATATCTCCTACGACGGCAAGGGCGCCAAGCTCGAGCATGTCACTTTCGCGCCGGCCAGTTCTCTCGAGCGCATCATGATGAGTCCAGCCGATATGTCGGACATCGAGCACCGCCTTCCCTTCGTCCTGACTACGGAAGACCTTCCGCTCTACAACATCACTTACGTTGGTAGCCAGAAGGTCGACGATCTCGACACCTACGTCTTCGATGTAGCTCCCAAGAAAATTGAGAAAGGTCAGCGGTATATCCAGGGCCGCATCTGGGTCGATCAGCGCGATCTGCAGATCGTTGTGGTGAATGCAAAGAACGTCCCGGACGATCTCCGTGCCGGCCACGAAGATCTGTCACTCCCATTCACTACCTATCGTGAACAGGTGGACGGTCAGTACTGGTTCCCGGTCTACAGCAAAGCTGACGGCATCCTGCACTTCTCCGGGGGCAAGGGCTACATGTCGCAAGATGTGCATGTGCGCTCCATCGTGAAGTACAGCAACTACAAACGCTTTGGCACTTCCATCAAGATCACCTTCGAGGGCCAGGACATCACCAAGAATGGCCAGCAACCCGCACCTGGGACTCCGCCCGCGGTTCAGCCGCAGGGCCAGCCGCAGGGTCAGCCCCAAAGTCAACCTCAGACTCAGCCCCAAAATCAGCCCGCGACGCCGGCAGCGCCACACAATTAAGTAAGCTGCGGGCTGGAGCATCCTGCCAATACCGTGATATGACGATGGAGGCATGACTCCAAGCACACCGCAAGATCCGGCAGAGGCAGCAAAACGGCGCGCCGCACAGTGGGCAGCAACGCAGGTGGAAGATGGCATGGCCGTTGGTCTCGGCTCCGGGTCCACATCAGCGCTGGTTATAGATGAAATCGGACGCCGCGTCCGCGACGGTCTGCACATCGTCGGCATCGCCACATCCATCCAGTCGCATCGTCAGGCGGAATCGCTCGGCATTCCTCTGACCGACTTTGCACGGCAGCCCCAGCTCGACCTCACTATCGACGGCGCGGACGAGGTCCAGCGTGGCACACTGGCGCTCATCAAGGGACACGGTGGCGCGCTGCTGCGCGAGAAGATCGTCGCCATGGCCAGCCGCCGCATGCTGGTCGCGGTCGATCCACGCAAGGTCGTCGACCAACTCGGCTCCATATTCGCCGTTCCCGTAGAGGTCGTGCCTTTTGGCTGGGAGACCACCCAGCGCCGCTTGCGCGATCAGGGCTTCGTGCCGGAGCTGCGAAGAAACGATGACGGCGAACCATACGTCACTGACGGCCAGCATTACATCCTGCACTGCAAGCTCATCGAGTCCGGCCTCACCCCGGAGCAGGCAGCGGAGGCATTCAAGAGCACCACCGGCGTCGTCGAGCACGGACTCTTCCTCGGCATCGCCAGCCAGGTCGTTATCGGCAGCCCGGAGAAAGTCGAGTTTCTGCAACGGACCTGAAGAGCGCATCTGAGGAACGCTCACAGAAGTGACATCCTACGGATGATCGGGCGCCAGGTCTCTCTCACGCAGCCAGCCGCGTACCCGGCGCCGCGCGTTCAGGTTTTCGCCCTCCAGCCACGGGCCGATTCGCCGGTAGACCACCACCACATCGCCTTTCGTCAGCCGCGTCCGCGCCGAACTGCTATCCACAGGCGCCTCACGCACGTCTGCGCTCGCAACGCTCACCAGCCGAACTGAAGTCCACTTGCCTTCCATGACGGAAGGTTCCTCATAGGCTTCCGATGCGAACTCATCTCCAGTGGCTGAACAGCCCGGCGGGTCGCCCTCCAGCCGCAACTTCGCCGTGTCCTTCTCGAACGACAACGTGCCAAGTGTCGTGGCGACGTCGGGCGGCGACCAGACGGTCACCTTCACCGCGTCATTCGGCCCGCTTCCTGGCGTCCCGCGCAGCACAAAGAGGCAGCTGAACTGCGGCGCATCCTCGGTGCCGTTCCCAGCCCGCGCATCGGAAAACACTCCGGTCACAGTTGTGCCGTCCACACCCAGCGTCAGATTGCCGTAGAGTCCCGATTTCGCCTGTGCGAATGCACCATTCAGGCCCGCCGCTGTTGCGATTGTGAAAAAAATTGCTCTGCCAGTCGCCGCCGTCATGATCGAAAGCCTAACCGATGGCGGCACGTCTGAGTGCCTCGCTTGGATACAATCAAGAGAACGTTCACCATGCCCAGCCCCGTCATCCCCATGCAACATGTCATTGATGATCTCCGCATCCGGTCCGCCAATGTTGTGGATCCGCCCCTTACCCTTGAAGCGGAACGGCCCATCAGCGATAGCGCAGCCAGCGTCGTCTACGAGACGCGGCAGCAGATCCTCAAAATTCTCCGTCTCACCGACCGCCGCCTGCTCGTCGTGGTCGGTCCCTGCTCGATCCATGACACCGATGCCGCACTGGAGTATGCGCGTCTCCTCAAGCCGCTCGCGGCGGAGCTGGCACAGGACCTCCTCGTTGTCATGCGCGTGTACTTTGAAAAGCCCCGCACCACTGTCGGCTGGAAGGGCCTCATCAACGATCCCCACCTCGACGAGTCGCATCGCATCAATGAGGGTCTGCGCATGGCGCGCAACCTTCTGCTCGACCTCGCGGAGATGGGCGTCCCAGCTGGCAGCGAGTTTCTCGACCTCATCACGCCGCAGTATCTGGCAGCGCTGGTCAGTTGGGGAGCCATCGGTGCGCGCACCACGGAAAGCCAGCTCCATCGTCAGCTTGTCAGCGGCCTCTCCTGCCCGGTCGGCTTCAAAAATGGCACCTCCGGCGACGCCGGCATCGCCATCGAAGCCATCCTCTCCGCGCGCCAGCCGCATACCTTCCTCGGTCACACCAAGGACGGCCAAACCGCTATCTTCGCCACGGAGGGCAACCCCGACTGCCACCTGATTCTGCGCGGCGGCCGCGGCGTCACCAACTACAGCGCCACCGACGTGGAGCGCATCGCCGGGCTGGAGATGAAAGCCGGACTCCAACCCGCCATGATGATCGACTGCAGCCACGCCAACAGCCGCAAAGATCACACCCGTCAGCCCCTCGTCTGCCGCGACGTCGCCGCGCAGGTCTCCGCCGGCGACCGCCGCATCATCGGGGTCATGCTGGAAAGCAATCTCGTCGCGGGTGCGCAGAAACACGTGCCCGGCCAGCCACTGGTGCGCGGCCAAAGCATGACCGACGCCTGCATCGGCTGGGACGAGACGGTACCGCTGCTACGAGAGCTCGCCGTCGCGGTGCGCACTCGCGGCTAATTCCTCGGCAGCCTTTGCGTGCTCCAGCGCAAGCAGCTTCTCTTTGCGTTCCTTGCCCCAGCGATAGCCAGTGAGCTGCCCGTTCTTTCCCACCACGCGATGGCACGGCACCACCAGCGCCACTGGATTCCGCGCGCATGCACGCGCCACCGCCCGTACCGCGCGAGGCTGCCCCAGCTTTTCCGCCACAGCCGAGTAGCTCCGCGTCTCTCCCCGCGGAATCGATTGCAGAAGCTTCCACACCCGCTGCTCGAAGGCGGTTGCGCGCAAATCGAGCGGCAGATCGAGCGCCACCGGATGTTCCGTCATGCTTGAGATGACGGCGTGCGCCGTTGCACCCAGGCGCTCGTCCTTCATCGTTGCCGCTTGAATCTCTGCAGCAGGGAAGCGTTCGCGCAGCTCGCGCTCCATCGCTCGGGGATCATCGCCCAGCGTCACTGCGCACAGCCCGCGCCCGGTTGCGGCTACCAGCACCTTGCCCAGCGGACAATCAGTTACCAGGAAGCGGATATTTTCGCCTTGACCACCTTTGCGGAAACGCTCCGGCCGCATGCCCAGCCGGGCATCCGCGCCCTCATACATGCGGCTCGATGAGCTGAAGCCCGCCTCGTAGATTGCGTCTGTCACCGTGCTGCCGCCTGCCAGCCTGTCGCGCAGCAGCGCAGAGCGCCGGTCAATCTGATAGTGCCGCGGACTCACACCCAGCACGCGCTCAAACATACGCTGCACCGTGAAGGGGCTCATCGCCGTCAACCGCCGAAGCTCCTGCAGCGTCACCACGCGATCGACGTGCCGGTCGAGGTAGTCGCAAAGCCGCCGCACCATCTCCGCCTCTGCATGCTCGCCCGCCGGATGACACCGCCGGCACGCGCGATAGCCCGCAGTCATCGCCGCATCTGCATTCGCGAAGAAGCGCACATTGCGTTGCGCCGGTCGTCGGCTCGGGCAGCTGGGACGGCAGAAGATTCCCGTCGTCTCCACTGCGTACACAAACTGTCCATCCGCCGACGCATCGCGCGCCTGCACCTGCCGCCACGCCTCCGCAGCATCGAATGCGGCCTTCATCGCCACTACCTTCACTGTTGTTGGAATCACTTGTATCGTTGCCATGTCAGCATACTGCGCCCGTGCGCGCGGCGCCGCGCTCCGGTTCTTGCCGTAGAAGTTGCGAAATCTCGCTTCAGTGCTTTGCTGGAATCTCCAGCGCCACTGGCGGCGTCACATGATGCACCTTCGCGAAGTTGTCCTGGTCGATCCCCACGCTCAACCGCCCGCGCGAATCGATGTAGAGCAGCCCTTCGCCCACCGGCACATCGCTGAATGTCTTCACAAACCGCAGCGTGTATGCCTCTCCTGCAATCGTCAGCGGAACGCGATCGCCCAGCGTATAGCCCAGCTTCGCAAAGGTCTCCGCAGGAACATTCAGCACCAGGTTACCGAACGGCCCATCCGTCCCGATGACTCGCCCGTGCAGCCCGCTCGCATCGATCGTCGCCGTTGTGCTTTTGAGCCGTACCAGATTTGCAAGGTCGAGCGCCGGTCCGGCCTCAGTCCAGTCATCGCCCCGTGCCAGGTGCGCGCCCGTAGGCGAAAAGATATCGCGTCCATGAAAGGTCGAGGATAACTTCGCGCCGATCATCCATGCTGGATTCGTGATCTCCCGCGCGCCAACCAATCCATCGCGGTCGGCAAGCTGCGTGATCATGCCGTTGTCCGGCAGCACAAAATACTGCCCCACCTTCGACTTCGCAATGATCGCCTTGCGAGTGCTGCCGACTCCCGGATCGATCACCGCGACAAACACGGCGTCACGCGGAAAGTACGGCGCAGAGCCGGCCAGAAATCGCCCCGCCTCGGCAATGTCGAATGGCGTCACCTCATGTGAAATGTCGATGATCGTCGCATGCGGTGCAATGCCCAGCATCACCGCCTTGCAGATGCCGACCGCGTCATCCTTCACATCAAAGTCGGTCATGAAGCCGATGACACGCGGCGGAGGCGCCGTTTGTGCCAGCAGAAGAGGGAATGCGAACAGCAGCAGTGCAAAAAACGAAAGTGCGCCGCGAAATCGAATCGCAGGACGAGAAAGCACGGATATCTCCATGAAATAGAAAAGAGGTCAGCTTCAGGTCAGCATAACCTTGCTGTCAACACTCCATCAGGGCAGAAGTCCTAACTCTGCGACGCCCGTGGGCGTGCCCACCAGCACCTTTCCGTTCACGATCACCGGAGTGATGAACTTGTTCCCATTGCCGAAATGGTCGCGCCCACCCGCCGCCTGATTGCTGTTGTAAAGCTCCTTGCTCAGGTTCGTCGCGTCGTAAGCGTGCAGCACATTGAGCTGGCCCTGATTGCTCTCCACCGCCCACACAATCCCGTTCTGCGTTCCGTTCGCCGAAACGCTGGGCGTGCTTCCCGGATACGGGAACACCACCGCAGACTGGCTCGAGGGCGTCGTCGCCAGCTTTGCCTGTGTAATGGGAAAAGCCTTCAGCGTATCGTTCTGGCCCGCGTAGTACACAGTATTGTTGAAGTACGTTGGCGAGGACCACGCACCATTCGCCAGTGCGTTTGGAAGATCCTGATACAGATTGCTGTTGTCCGCGCTCTTCTGGTTGAACTTGCCCAGGTTGTCGCGGTCCCCCACGAAGATGTTTCGGTCCTTGCCCGCACCAACAATCAAGTGCCGCTCGATGCCAGCACTATCCCTCATGTCGGGCAGCAGCATCGCTCCACCAGACCCCATATCGATATCCGCGTTCGATTGGGCAATGGTGTTGTAGGGCTCAAAGTAGTCGGCCACGGCCAGCTTGCCGCTCGCCGTGCTCAACTTCATCATCGCGTTGCCGTAGTCCTGTTGCGCCGGAAATCCATTGCCGTCGAAGCTCGGGTCCATCGTGCCGTTTGCATCCAGGAAATAAATATTGCCGCTCGCATCGGCCGCCATCCCATTGCCCGCCATCCAGATCGCGCCCTCGCCGCCGTTCGGCGTCAGGTTCAGGATGGCCGTTTGCTGCAGAGTGCTCTCGTCATAGGCCATCACCCATCCCGTATAGGGCTTGTAATCACAGTGCGAGGTCCATGCGAGATATATCGTTCCGTTCAGCAGCAACAGTCCGGCGCGTTCCGCATACTGTCCGGGAGTGAAAGGGACCACTCCATTCTTCTCCCCTGCTCCGGTGCCGGGATAGCTGCCGGTAATCTCCACGGGACTGCCCGCCAGCTCGCCACCCGTTGTCAGGTTCAGCGCGTGTAGCCGCTGATGATAGGCGCCCTTCGCGTCTTTGCTCATCCCCACCGCAAAAATCGTCCCCTTCGCACGGTCGATCACCGGCGTCGAGGTGATGCCAATCTCCGGTGTGATCTGGCCACAATTGTGGTCGTCGCTCGGAATCTCTCCGCTCCCCAGCAGTGATGTCTTCCATAGCGGCGGGGCCGTCGGTGCATCCGCATTGAACGCATACAGGCTGCCGTGCTCCGTGGCCATGTAGAGGACATTCGTCGCAGTTCCACCGACATTCAGTCCGGCCAGATACAGCGGCTGCGCATCCACCTTTCCATCGGCCTGGAAAAAGCCGATCTTGCCAAAGGTGGCGCTGCCCACGTTTGCGGGCGTCAACACCGTCTCCTGCGCATTTAGTCCGTCGCGCGCATTGTCGACGTGATAGGTCGTGACATCCGGAATCGCCGGCGTCTGAACGGTCAGCGCCAGGGTCGCACTATGCGACAGAGCGCCTGCAGTCCCGGTAAAGGTCACCGCAGTAGAACCGATGGTGGCGCCCGCGGTCGCCGTCAATGCCACATTCTGCGCTGTTCCCGGAGTCAGTGTCAGCGATGCCGGATTCGCGCTCACGCCTGCAGGCAATCCGGCGATGCTGACCGCAACCTGCGAAGCGAAGCCGCCCGTTGCCATTGCGTGCAATGAGAGCGCCGTTCCAGTGGTTCCCGCAACCAGCGTCTGCGAGGTCGGTATCACCGTCAAGGAGAAATCGGGCGGCGGCGGAGGACCCACTGTCGTCAGGGCAATTGTGGCGGTGTGGCTGAGCATGCCCGCGGTGCCGGTCAGCGTCACGGTTGCAGAGCCGTTCGCCACCGCTGTGTCCGCAGTGAAGGTCATGCTCTGCGCGACGCCCGGGACCAGCGTAAGCGTTGCGGGCTTCGCCGAGACCCCTGTTGGCAGCCCACTCGTTGCGACCGTCACCTGTCCGGCGAAGCCATTCAAGCCACTCGCCGTCACGCTCACCGGCTGTCCGGTCGCGCCATTGGTCACGGAAACCGTTGCAGGCGAAACGCTCAGAGAGAAGTCCGGCGTTGTCGGTTCTGCCGGCATACTGCTGCCGCAGCCGGTGATCGCTGGAATCGTCGCAACCAAGGTTACAATAAAAGAGATGAGAATCAGCAGCCTTCTGCGCATGCCAGTACCCCTCAGGCGGCCGCAGGGGCCGACTCATGCATGATAGGCCAGGACTCCACGGGATTGCATTTCTGTGCAAAGCAAAAGGCCCGCTATGAATAGCGGGCCTTCGTGACGCTGCAATGCAATCAGGCGTTTGCCGGGACTGCGGTCTTCGCCGCATTCCGCAGGGTCTCCGCTTTGTCGGTAGCTTCCCAGCGGAAGTCTTTGTCATTGCGGCCGAAATGGCCGTAAGCAGCGGTCTTCTTGTAGATCGGACGCCGCAGGTCCAGAGTCTCGATGATGGCCTTGGGGGTCAGAGAGAAGTTCTCGCGCACCAGCTTCTGCAACTCGGTTTCGCTGATCTTGCCTGTGCCGAAGGTATCCACCAGCACGCTCACCGGCTCCGCCACACCGATCGCGTACGCAAGCTGCACTTCGCAGCGGTCTGCCAACCCGGAAGCCACAATATTCTTCGCAATGTAGCGCGCCATATACGCGGCCGAACGATCCACCTTTGTCGGGTCTTTGCCGCTGAAGGCGCCGCCGCCGTGCCGGCCCATGCCGCCGTAGGTGTCTACGATGATCTTGCGTCCAGTCAGGCCGGTGTCGCCCATCGGTCCACCGATCACAAATCGTCCCGTCGGATTGATGTGGTATTTGGTGTCCTGGTCCAGCAGCTTCGCTGGAATTACAAACTGAATGACGTTCTTCAGAATGTCGCGCCGCAGTTCGTCGTTTCCGACGTGTTCGGCATGCTGCGTTGAGATCACCACTGCATCCACGCGCACCGGCTTGCCATTCGCATCGTATTCCACTGTCACCTGGCTCTTGCCGTCAGGCCGCAGGTACGACATCAGGCCGTTCTTGCGAACTTCGCTCAGTCGCCGTGTCAGTTTGTGTGCCAACGATATCGGCGTCGGCATCAGCTCTTCCGTCTCGTTTGTCGCATAGCCGAACATCATGCCCTGGTCGCCGGCGCCGCCGGTGTCCACACCCATCGCAATGTCGCCGGATTGCTTGTTGATCGTTGAGATCACCGAGCAGGTGTTTGAATCGAAGCCGTACAGTGCATTGTCGTAGCCGATCGCGGCTACCGTGCCGCGCACCACTGATTGAAAATCGACATATGCCTGAGTTGTGATCTCACCGGCAATCACTACCATTCCGGTGCAGGTCAGCGTCTCGCAGGCGACGCGGCTGAAGGGGTCCTGCTCCAGGCAGGCATCAAGAATGGCATCGGAAATCTGATCCGCAATCTTGTCGGGATGGCCTTCGGTCACCGACTCCGAAGTGAACAGAAACTTATCGCGTGGTTGTGACAAAACGAGCTTCCTCCTATACCTTCTCTGCGCACTGACCGGAATGTGCTTGGGAATTCATTCAGGGTCGAACCGCGGTGGGCAGGCAGCCCCAACAAGAAGCGTCTAGGGCCGCACTTGTACCGTACCAGACCCGGCGAAGACACAGCAAAGGTCTCCTGGGTGAAGTGCGCCAGAATGCTATTAACGGGTCGATTTCCCCGTTCAACGGAACGGAATCTCCGTGGACGCCGCGCCTGGCTTCAACACATACAGCCGGTACCCCGCCGGCTCTTGCGCCCGCCCCCACCAGCGCACCAGATGCGGCGGCGTGCGCTCCACACTCAATGTGTAATTCGCATTCAGCCATCGCTCGAACGCGGGCCATGCCTCCAGCTTCTGATATCCCTTCACGCTGTCGAGAGAAAATCCGCTGACCACGACGAATACCAGGGGCGGCTGCTCCGTCACCTCCTTCTCAAATCGCTGCCGCAGAATCTCTACCGCCGGTCGCTTTGCTGCATCGAAGAGCGGCTGATCGGAGAGCATCCCCGTAGCTGGCAGCAGATGCATGGAGTAAAGCGTTGGCAGGCACTCCTGAATTCCATCCAGGCACTGGACGCGTCCGCTCAGGTCGCCATCCACGCGGCCCAGATCCGCCATCAACATGGCGTCAAACTCCTGCGGTCTCGCGTCGAAGCGATGCACCTTCACCAGCGCAAGTGGCGCAAGCACCAGGCAGCCGCAGCACAGTCCCCCCAACGCAACATATCGCGCCAGTTGGCGCCCGGAGCCGCCCCTGCTCCAGGCAGTCGTCAGATCGAGTGCGATCAGCGGCAGCAGAAAAGCCATCATCGGATATCGCTGGTAGGGAAGCGCCTTCCCCTGTGCCAGCAACGCCGCCAGGCTGAGAATTGCAGCCGTCGCCACCACGAGCCGTTCGAATCGCGGCCACGCCGGCCCGCGCAGCGCCGCGCACAGCAGCCAGAACAGCACCAGCGCCGGCAGCGGTGAGATGCTGTGCGACAAAGTGAAGCCAAAGCCGCGCCGTTCCTGCGCTGCATAGTAAGGCAGCACCAGGCGCTCCATCGCCACCCATGCGTCCAGTGCGTGCTTGTGCTCCAGCCACAGCAGCATGCAGGCGAGCGGCACAGCCATAGCCGCAATCCCGATCAGCGTCCAGTTCAGCCAGATGCGTGGATTCACACGGCCGCGCGGTTCCCGCGCTTCCTCTTGCAACTTGGCGCGGTAGATTGCCGCCATCACCAGCAGCACCAGGCCCAGCGGCAAGGCCGTCGGCTTGATCGTCGCGCTCAGTCCCACCGCCAGCCCGAAGGGCACCAGATAGGAACAGTTGTCCCGTCTTACGGCCTCCAGCAGAAACGCCACCCCCACCACCAGCAGGGCAGCGATCACCAGGTCGCGCTGGCCTGCCTGCTGCACACCATCTTGTCCATGCACCAGCAGCAGCATCGCGGTTGCGAACAGCGCGGCAAAGCGCGAGTAGGGTCGCGCGATGACAAAATAGCCCAAACCCGTAAGCCCAATCAGCCCGATGTCGAAGATCCGCCAGCTCACGTCAGCCGACGCGGCCAGGTGCATCCCAAAGGCCGTCGCCCAGTAGGCACCGGGCATGTTGACGTCCACAATATCCCGGTACGGCGTCCAGCCATGCTGAATCAGGAAGACCGCGTAGCGCAGCAGGGCCGCGTCGCCCACCATCGGCCAGTGCCGTCTCATCACCAGGAAGATCAGCGAGCACGCGATCAGCACCGCACCGAAGAGCCACAGCCACGCCGAAGTGGTTCGGTTGTGGGAAGGAGTGTCGTCGGCGACGGGCGGCGAGGCGGACATGCTGCGAACAGCCTAGCAGCCGTTGCGCGCGGGCTGTTTCACCAGCCGGGCCGTGGAAAGCTTCGGGCAAGCTGCCACTCTTATTGCGCCGCCGGATGGTGTCGCGAGGACCTTCCGGATTAGGATTTGTTCGCCATGAATCGCAAACGCAAAATCATCGTCTCCGTAGCCATGAGCGCCGACGGCTTCATCGCCCGCCCGGATGGCGCCGTCGATTGGCTCGACCGCCCGACTCCCAAGGGCAATTACGGCTTGGGCACCTTCTACAAGTCGATTGACACCATCCTCTGGGGCAGGAAGACCTACGAGATGGCGCTCAGCTTTCAGGAGAAGGGCATAGCCGGATCGGCCTTCGACACCAGCGTTAAGAACTATGTCTTCACCAGCACTCTGCTGTCATCCACGGCACCCAACGGCGTCGAGTTCGTGAACGAACCCATCAAAGCCTTCGCAGCTCGCCTGCGGGCGAAGAAGGGAAAAGACATCTGGATGATGGGTGGCGCTGGCATCACTGCTTCGTTTCTCGATGAAGGCGAGATCGACGAGTTCATCCTCAGCGTAATCCCGACTCTGATCGGCGAAGGCATCCCGCTTATCGCGCCGCGCCATCGCACTGTGCCGCTGAAACTTATCTCCTCGACGAAGTTCACCGACGGCGTGGTGAATCTCCACTATTCAGTCCGCAAGCAGGCCGTGCCGGGCAAAGTCATTTCATCAGGAAAGCACGCGCGTCGTTCCTGAACTTGGCTGTATCAATTTCGAGAGATGAGTTGGAACGGTCCACGCAGAACAGGGTAGCGCACCAGCGCCTCACGGGCACAATCCGTGCCGGTGTGCCAACAAGCAATCTTGCTCAGTAAGACGCGACCGTGGTGGGTGTGGACTGGGCGGTAAGCGCGGAGGAAGCCCCCGGGCTCTTCGCGGCGGCCGCGGCCTTGTTGTGCACATAGCCCCACACAAACCAGCTCATGCCGATCACCAGCAGCAGCAGCGCCACCACACCGGCCCAGCGCGCCCTGGTATTCCTCGCCTCCGACCCTCGGCTACGGGAACGTCCTACATTCTCAGCGAACGCAGCCCAGGCTTGGTCCTCTTCGCTGATGACCGTCTCCTCTGGCTGACTGATATCCAGATAGCGCTTCACCCACACTTCTTCATCGAGCCCGGCCGTCCGCGCATAGCTGCGCACGATACTGCGGCGGAAGACGCCGCCCGGCAACTGGTCGAACCGCTCCTGCTCGACTGCCTGCAGGTAGCGCGTGGTGATCTTGGTCGCTGTAGCAATCGCTTCCAGCGTCACCTTTTTCGCTTCTCTGGCCTTTTTAAGGTCCTCTCCAAAGCTGCCCATGCTTACACCTTGGCGCCTTTCCAATTCAGCCGGGGGCTCACTTACTTCCTGATTTGGCCCGGGCTGCCCGCCGCGTAGTCTCTTGAATGCAAAGGCGTATTGAGTGGTCTATTACGAAAGTCTGGTGACCACCGTACGCTTTTTCCTCAACCTTCGGACCACCACTTTCCCGGCATTCCTATCATGCCCCATAAGGCATCAGCCGCCCGTAACTGCTTTGCTACACTCGACTTTATGAACAAGCTGGTTCTCGGCAACCTGCTCCACCGTCCGATTCGTGTTGCCATTAGCGTACTGGCTGTTGCCATAGAAGTTATCATGATCCTCTCCATCACCGGCGTCTTCATCGGCCAGGTGAGCGGCAGCCGTGCCACCACTCTCGGCGTCGGGGCCGACATGGTGATTCAGCCGCCGAATGCCAGCTTCCTCACCGCCATCGGCGGGGCTCCGGTGCCCGCCAGGATCGCAGACATTGTGCGCAAGCTTCCCCATGTAGCGGTCGTCAGCCCGGTCATCTCGCAGCTCAACACCTCCGGGTCCGTCGAAAGCATCCTGGGCATCGAATACGCGAGCTACAACGCCCTCCGTCCCTTCAAATTTCTCGCCGGCACGCCCTTCCAGGGTCCGAACGACGTCATCATCGACGACTACGCCGCTCGCCGCGACAAGGGCTACCACGTCGGCGATACCATTCAGGTCTTCAACCACCCCTTCCGCATCTGCGGCATCGTGGAACACGGCAAGGGCGGTCGAAAGTTCGTCCCCATCCGCACCCTCGGGGCACTCAATGGCGCGGAGAACAACGCATCGTTCTTCTATCTCAAGACCGATGACCCAGCGAACCAGAATTTGGTCCGCGACGAAATCCACAACACCCCGGGACTCAGCGAATACCAGGTCCACACCGTCGAAGAGATGCTCTCCCAGATGACGCCCGAGCGTTTGCCCGGCTTCAACATCGCGCTCCGCGTGGTGATCGCCATCGCCTTCATCGTCGGCTTCCTGGTCATCTTCCAGTCCATGTACACGGCAGTGCTCGAGCGCACGCGCGAGATCGGTATCCTCAAATCACTCGGCGCGTCCAAGCTCTATATCGTCAACGTCGTGCTGCGCGAGACATCGCTGTTCACCGTTGCCGGTATCATCGTCGGCCTCCTCCTGACCTTCGTCATCAAGGCCGTCCTCAGCGAGCGCTTTCCCACCCTGCCCTTCCCGGTCGAAGTTTCCTGGATGCTCTATACCGCTCTCTTAGCTCTTATCGGCTCATTGCTCGGAGCACTTTACCCCGCCTGGAAGGCCGCGCAAAAAGACCCCATCGACGCCCTCGCCTACGAATAGCGCGCTCTGGCGGTTTCTTATTACAGCTTGACAGCACGCGAGCGCCGTCTCCACCATTGCGTCTATCTGCCGGCGAGGGGCGGACAGGGCTCCCTCCGGGGAGGCGTCCATGCCGCGTTCTCTTTCTGCTCTTCCGCTGTTACTTTTCCTTCTCGTACCCATCGCCAGGGCCGATCAGCCTTCCCTGCCCGGCTGCGAGGTGCCGCAGGCGCTTCGCAACGCCATCAAGGATCAGCTCGAGTCGAAAGAATTCCGTCACCTCGATTTCCAGCCTCGGGAGGAACGTCAGCAACGCATCTTCTCCGAACTCTTTACGAAATATCCACGCGAGATGGCAGCCTATCGTCGATGGATTTCTGAGGCGCAGTTGCGCAGCCAGTACCGCTCCGATCCAGAGCCGCTCGCCGCCATCCAGAAGCAGCTTCGCGAGCGCGAGGCGGCTCACCCGGAAGACCCGCTCGCGTTGGACCTGTATGCCAGCGCGCTGCGCGGAACAGACACGCCGGAGAGCATCCGCATGCTAGAGAAGGCGCAGACGTTGGCGCCGGGTTTTGCATGGCCATCGCTCGATCTCGCACAGATATATTCGAGCGGCAAATTCGCCGACAAATCGAAGTTCACCGACCAGCTCACAAAGTTCTGGACCGCCTGCCCCACCTCGCAGGACCAGTACGCGCGCTGGATGCTGGTCAAGGTGGCTGAACTGCAGACGCCGGTGGCAAAGGCAGAGCGCGCCGCGCTCGAAAGCGAGACCGATCCGGAGCGGCTGAAGGACTATGAGTTCCTCTGGGGGTTGGAATTCCGTACGACGTCACCGCAGAAATTTCCCGAATTGCGTCAACAAGTGGCCGCAGACGTGAAACGCCTTGAACACATCAAAAATCCCTATCCCGATGCAGAGTGGGCGAATCTTCTGATCCAGGGAAGCAGGCAGGCCGGCGCCACTCCTGTGTCAATCACCGCGAGCGAAGATAGGTTGCTCGCGAAATATCCTCATTCGGAGGAGGCTTACGGCATCATCGCCAAGCGCTGGACTAAGGCCCATCCTGACCCGGATGCGAAGGACGTTGCGGCGTGGAAGATCTATCGAGCTCCCCGCCGGAAGCCTGGCGTTACCTCCTCGCTTGGAACCTGGATGATGCTCTTGAGAGAAGCAGGCTCTATCGATCATGGAAGCGTATCTCACGGGCTCCGTACGGCACGACGGCCCGACGGCGGAGAGAGACAGCGACGACGACGCTGCGGGCAATCTGCTCGACCACCACTGGGATCCGGCCCGAGCCCTCGCATTGCTGCAGCGATCCAGAGAACTCGAACTCGACCGCCGTAGCAAGATGGAGCACTTCAAACGCGACGATCAATCGGACAGCGATTTGAAGGACCAGGCTACCGCAGAGGCCAAATATGATCGCGCGTATCCCGGGCCGATTCTGCTGGCCGCCATACGCGCTCACCGACCGGATGCGGCCACGTCTGCGATCAAAGCTTCTGTCGAAGCTCCTCGCGTCGCCGATGACAAGGATGAATCCGCCTACTGGCTGCGTCGCGCTCGTCTCGCTGCCATTGAAGGCCAGCAGCAGGACGCGCTTGGCTACTACCAGCTTGCGCTGCACACCCGACAGAAGCCGCCCTCCTACGAGCGCGGCAAGCTCACGGACGATCTCGCGGACGAAGCCCACGCCCTGTGGAAGGAACGCGGCGGCTCTGAAATTGCCTGGGCCGCATGGAGCGCGCCTGCGACACCAGCCAACGCCGCAAACGCCGACGACGCACGCTGGGAGAAACCCACTAAAACCCTTCCCACCTTCGAGCTCGCCGATCTCTCTGGAAAAACCTGGTCCGCCAAGTCACTCAACGGCAAGGTGGTCCTCATCAACCTGTGGGCCACCTGGTGCGGCCCCTGCAATGCGGAACTGCCGCAGTTACAAAAACTCTATGAGCGGGCCAAAGGCCGCTCCGACCTCCAGATACTCACCTTCAACATCGACGCAGACCTCGGCCTGGTCGAGCCCTTCATGAAGGAGAAGGGTTACACCTTCCCCGTTGTGCCCGCCTACTCCTACGTGGTCAACCTGCTCGACGGCTACGCGATCCCCCAGAACTGGGTGCTCAGCCCGAAAGGTGAGTGGGAGTGGACGCAGGTCGGCTACGGCTCCGACGACGCCTGGGTCAAAGATATGCTCGCGAAACTGGACGCAGTGAAGGCCGGCGGCTAGCGCCCTCGAACCGTGGTTTATTCCAGCATCGCTGCAACCGCGTCATGCCCGCGTTCGCGCGCATACTCCGCCGGCGTCTTCCCGCGATCACAGCGGGCCGTCTTGTCCGCGTCGGCATCCAGCAGCAGCCGCACCAAATCCTCGCGTCCAGCCACCGCCGCCTGGTGCAGCGGGCGATATCCCGCCGTCTGCACCGCGTTCACATCCGCGCCGCGCTCGATCAGCAGCCGGGTCGTTTCTGCATCCTTGGAGAGTGCCAGGACAGCATGCAGTGCCTGATTGCGCATGGGCGTCTGCGAAAGCTGCCCTATATCCGCGCCTGCATCCAGCAACAGCAGCACCGTCTCCCGATCCGCAAACGCTGCCGCCAGGTGCAGTAAGGGCCAGCCATCCGCGGAGCGGCTATTCGCCCGCTCTTTCACCGTCGCGGGATTCGTGCCCATCAGCTCGCGCAACCGCGCCGCATCACCTACCGCAGCCGCTTCCGGCAGGTCCAACTCCAGGCCGGAGCGCAGAAACTCCCGCACCACCGTCTGGCCGGTGTACACCGCCCAAAGCAAAGCCGAGACGCCCTGGGCGTCCCGGCTCTCTGCAATCTGCGGATCATCTTTTACCCAGTCGGCAATCTCCTGGGTGTCTCCTCGTTTGACCAGGTCGAGAAAGCTCTTGCTCACTCGCTCAATGTATCAAAGCAGGACCAAAGAAAACGCGCGGTGGCGAGGAGGCGCGAAGTGCAGCCGTTATTGAAAAACGGCTGCGAGGAGTATGGATCGTTGCCCTATAGACCCTGTGGTCCCGTTTCAGCCGAGGCCAGCGCAGGCGCATTCGAAGGCGGCATCTTCGGACTCTCCTTCGGCGCTACCTGCTGCGCCGGCGAGGACGGAGCACCCGTCGGCCTGGTGCGGTTCGAGTAAATGCGGAAGGTCACCTGCATGTTCACCAATTCAGGGACGGGCTTGCCATTGAGCGTGCCCGGGCGGAACTGCGAATGTTCCACCGCTTCGACGGCCTTCTCATCCAGACCGAAGCCGATGGGTCGAACGATCGTCACTGAGCCCGGACGTCCCTGCGCGTCCACCACCATCCGCAGGAAGACCATTCCCGCGATGTTGTTCTTCTGCGCATAGTCGTTCGAAGCCGGATCGAGCACGGTCAGCAACCGCGGGGGTTTCACATCGCCGCCGGGCCGCAAAGCCGAGGCGTCCACTCGTTGGCTCCGCGCCTTGCCTTCCTTGGTAGCGAAGTAGTTCTGCCAGTACGCAGGCAGCGTGGAGATCACCGAATCGTCCAGCGCAGGAGCAAACATCACGTTGATCGCCTTGGAAAGCTCGAGGAAGCTCACCCGCGGATCATGATTGGGAGCGATCGCCGGAGGTGCATCCGCTTTCGCTGTTGCCGGAGCGGCGGTACCAGTTGGCGCGCCTGCGGCATCCGGAGCAGAGGGCAGGGAAGCGGTCTCGGTCTTTGCAGCAGCACTATCAGCCACCGCGGGCTTTGCCGCGACCTCCTTGTCGTCCTTCTTGTCATCCTTCTTTTTTTTCTTCTTCTCCGGCTCAATCACCAGCCGCTCAATCTCAATGTTCATCGTCTTCTTCGGATCCACCTTGATCCGCTCAAAAGGCTTCGTGTCGTCCTCATAAGGCAGCGCGCCGAAGAAGTGCAGGCCCACGCGATGTGCCTCGATCTCCATCGAGTGCTTGTTGAACTTCACCTTGTCGATTTCGACTGCGCTCAATGCAAACGAACCCTTCTGCGGGCTGCCAATCGCCTTGCCGTCCGTCGCGAACTGCAGCTTGTCATCCTGGTAGAAGCCGCGCAGATAGAAGGTCTTGCCCACCAATGCAGCAGAGAGCGCCTCGGGCGTCGATGCGGGCTGCACCGCCGCCGCGCCGGTTGGGGCAACGGACGTGGCGGTCGGAACCTGGGATGAGGCGAACGTGGTCATCAGGCAGGCTGCAACCAAAGCAAAAGCAGGATAGGTGCGAAGTAGAGATCGAATCTCGACAGGCTTTTTTCTTAAGAAAAAGCCTGCATAGCGGCCCTCCGGCGTCTCACAATAATCCTGCTTTTGCTTCAGCGCAGCCCCGGAACGGGCAGTGGACAGATGACGCATGACGGGCCTTTCCTTCGCAGGGTGCTCCGGTCACGGCCACTCACACGCGGCCACGATTCCCGGGCAATCTTCCTGTCTATCTAAGGTCAGGTTGTCAGCACCGACAATGGAACCAAAGCACGACAGTAATGACACCTCGGTGGGAGACGGCACGCCAAAGTAACGCAGTCCAGTAGTGTGGAGTTATCGGCAGACGTAACAACCACCAGCTGCCCTTCGCGGATCACCGAAACGCCGGGTTTTGGCGCGGAAGGCAATCGTTCCCAGACGCGGCACGCGCTGCCCAAAGGTGCTAGCCTGAATTAGATCGTCGGATTCGATCTGGTTTTCTTGCCTGTTCTGGCTTGTCCCCTGCTCGCAACTTTTCCAAATTGCATTCAACGGTACATCACGTACTAAGGAACAAGTGTTTATGGAACAGGGAACAGTGAAATGGTTTAACGACGCGAAAGGCTTTGGCTTTATTAGCCGCGCGAATGGCTCCGGAGACGTATTCGTCCATCACACCGAAATCAAGAGCGAAGGATTTCGCAGCCTGCAAGAGGGACAGTCCGTTCAGTTCGAAGTCAAAAAGGGACCGAAGGGCCTCCAGGCAGAGAACGTCCAAGTCGCATAAGTTTGTGAATCGAGGCTTAGGCGGCTGCTATCCGTTCTAAGCCTTCCCACTGAATGCTCGTCTGCACGCCTGCTGATCGTTCGCAGGCGCAGGATTCGGAGCCTTCCGATGCGACAGCCTGTCGTTTTCGCTTCGAGAGATGCCCTTCTGCTTTCCGCCCGAACCACACTCCTGCGACATGCAGGATTCATGACTCTGCGGATTCAGGATATCGGTGCCATGGTGTCTATGGCTCGCTTCGGCGGATTCAGGACCATCGTCCTGGACCACACGATTTCAGCGAAAGAGCAGCAGACAATCATCGGGAAGCTTCGCGAGTTTTCCGCTCTCTTTCACATCATCTGCGTACAGAACCGCGAAGTGCCTTCCCAGGCAATCGTCCGCGAATGCAAAGCCTGTGAGCAAGACAATCGCCGCGGCGGCATCCATCAGCTGGAAGACGGACCAGTGCTGCTCAGCCGTTAAGGACGGCAGATTTTTGCTGACTATCTAACTAAGCCATAGAAACACCCACTCTCCTGCATTTACCTTGTGAGCCGTCGACTTTGAGGCCCGTCGCAGGAGATATCTATGATTTCCGGCGCTCACTTCGTCATTTTCAGCAAGGACGCGGAGGCCGATCGTGCCTTCTTCCGGGATATCCTCGGTTTCAAATGCGTGGATGCAGGCCATGGTTGGCTGATTTTCGCGTTGCCGCCTGCAGAGGCCGCCTTCCATCCATCGGATGAAAGTGGCGGCCACGAGCTTTACCTCATGTGCGACGATTTACAGGCCGAAATGGCCTCTCTTGCGAACAAAGAGGTCCAGTGTTCGGAGGTCGAGGAGGCGCGATGGGGTTCCATCACCAAGCTGCGGCTTCCAGGCGGCGGCCAGATCGGCCTTTATCAGCCGAAACACCCCACGGCGTTAGGCTTGAAGTGACTGCAATTTAGGCCTCGGTCGCCCTCAGGATTCATTGACTCGCATCCGCGAGTGGGCTATTCTGAAAGCCTTGCGCAGTCCTGCGTCTGCGCGTCTGCTGGCATCTTGCAAGTTGGTGCCGCGGACGTTCCGCAGGCCAGTGGTGAGGGATCAGCGGTCTCCCTGCGCACTCAGCACGATCCAGTTTGTCGACCGTTGTCGGCTCCGGATTCAAGTTTACTTGTGGCTTTGCGTGCATTTTTCACGCAAAGAGCCACAGGGCCGGATCGGATTCGGTTGAGTTTGTTGTTTCGCTGGCTTTTGCGGTTGCCGCCACATCGCGGCTGCCGTCAGTACGAGATTGAGTGGAAGAGGGTACAGGAAGATGTCGACTTACATGCCGAGCTCGCATGATATCGCCCGCAAGTGGTTTGTGGTGGACGCCAGCGGCAAAACGCTGGGACGTCTGGCCACCGAGGCGGCCAGCGTGCTGAGCGGCAAGCGCAGCACCAAGTACACGCCGTTCATGGATATGGGCGACCATGTCATCGTCATCAATGCCGACAAGGTGCGGCTGACCGGGCTCAAGAGCCAGCAGAAGGTCTATCGCCGCTACACCGGCTTCCCCGGCGGCCTGCGCGAGGAGTCGTTCGTTCGCCTGCTTGCCCGCCGTCCGGAAAAGATCGTCGAAGAGGCCGTCAAGGGCATGCTGCCCAAGTCCAAGCTTGGTCGCCAGATGGCCACAAAGCTGAAGGTCTATCGCGGCACGGACCACCCCCACCAGGCACAGCAGCCGGTGGCGCTTGAGATTGCAGACGCTATGCGTCAGGCGTAACAGAATTCGGTTTTAGGAAGAGATCGGGAGACGAATGGCAGATCTGGTTCAGTACTACGGAACGGGACGGCGGAAGGCGAGCGTGGCTCGTGTATTTCTGCGTCCCGGCGATGGCAAGTTCACCGTCAACCACAAGGGCTTTGAAGAGTATTTCGTCACTCCGCAGCAGCGCGTCTCCGCGAAGCGGCCGCTGGTGCTGGTCGAGATGCTCTCGAACTTCGACGTGCTCGCCAACGTCTCCGGCGGAGGCGTCAGCGCCCAGGCCGATGCGGTGAAGATGGGCATCTCCCGCGCCCTGCTCGAATTCAACGTCGAGCTGCGCAAGACGCTGAAGGGCGAAGGTCTGCTCTCCCGCGACGCGCGCATCAAGGAGCGCAAGAAGTACGGGCAGAAGGGCGCCCGTAAGCGGTTCCAGTTCAGCAAGCGCTAGTCGCGGCTGCTGGTTATGGATTATGGCTCGGCTGCCTTCATGGCAGCCGGGCCGCACGACTGTCGTAGCAGTTATCCCCCGCACTTCGTCCAACGCGGCGATCTGCGGGATCAATCCGCGCCGGGGCTCAACCGCTGGCGGGATGCACATTACAAGGAGGTCGTTTGGCCACTATCACCATGAAGGAGCTGCTCGAAGCGGGAGTCCACTTCGGGCATCAGACCAAGCGCTGGAATCCCAAGATGAAGGAGTACATCTTCGGCGAGCGCAACGGCATTTACATCATCGACCTGCAGAAGACCCTGAAGATGTTCAAAGAGGCCTCCAAGTTCGTCACGGACCTCACATCCACCGGGAAGGTCATCCTCTTCGTCGGCACCAAGCGGCAGGCCCAGGACGCGATCGCGGAAGAAGCGAACCGCTGCGGCATGTTCTACATCAACCAGCGCTGGCTGGGTGGCTTGCTCACGAACTGGGTCACCGTGCAGAAATCGGTCCGCCGCCTTCAGGAACTGGATGATATGGCCACCGACGGCCGCTATGACCTCCTCACCAAGAAGGAAGTCATCAAGCTCGAGCGCGAGCGCAAGCACCTGCAGGCCAACCTGGCCGGCATCAAGGCCATGAAGCGCCTGCCGGATGCGATCTTCGTCGTCGATTCGAACAACGAAGCCATCGCCGTTAAGGAAGCCCGCAAGCTCGGCATTCCGGTCGTCGCCGTCGTGGACACCAATTGCGATCCCACCGTGGTCGATTACGTGATTCCCGGCAACGACGATGCGCTGCGCGCCATCCGCCTCTTCACTTCGAAGATCTCTGACTCCGTGGTCGAAGGCGTTCAGGCCTCCACCGATAAGCAGTTTGCCGATGCTACCGCTGGCGCCACCGCGCTGCCGGTCTCAGAGGCCCACGTTGGCGAAGAAGCCGAACAAGCTCCTGTTGCTCCCGAGACTCTGGAAGCCGGCGCCGATACGGCGCTCGATGCTGAAGAAGTCGATATGGAAGCTGCGCTGGGTGGCGGTATCCGCAAGGCTCCTGCCGCTGTCACCGCGGCCGAGCCGGACGTAGTCGCCGAAGCTCACTCGTAACCAGAGACAAAAGCGTGGCCGTGATCTTGCCGTTTTCACAAACACTGTAGGCCGTCGAGACGATACTCGACGCAGCTTTTCCATTAAGAAAAGCTGCTCCTCGCGGCCATCGGCGTGGCACAGTATTTGTGAAAACGGTCACGCCACGCTTTCGCTGTCTGACCGCAAAGATTCACCAGAGCACACAACAGAAGGATGGTTCTCAAGATGTCTGCCGTAACCGAGAAGATTGATGCAAAGCAGGTAAAGGATCTCCGCGAGAAGTCTGGTGCGCCCATGGGCGACTGCCTCAAGGCCCTCCAGGAGTCGAAGGGCGACATGGAGCAGGCCTTCGTCATCCTGCGCAAGCGGGGCATGGCCTCGGCGCAGAAGAAGGCGTCGCGTTCCACCAACGAAGGCGCGGTGGGCAACTACATCCACGCCGGCGGCAAGATCGGCGTCCTCATCGAGCTCAACTGCGAGAGCGATTTTGTTGCCCGCACCGAGGACTTCCAGGAGCTGCTCAAGGACATCGCGATGCACATCGCAGCCTCCGACCCGCGCTACGTCCGCAGGGAAGACGTCACCGCCGAGGACATGGAGCGCGAGAAGGAGATCTATCGCGCCCAGGCCGCTGCAACCGGCAAGCCCGCGCCCGTGGTCGAGAAGATCGTCGAAGGGAAGATGAGCAAGTTCTACGAGGAAGTCTGCCTGCTCGATCAGCCCTTCATCAAGGAGCAGTCCATGACCATCGCGCAGCTCATCGCGCAGAAGGTCGGCAAGCTCGGCGAGAACATCACCGTGCGCCGCTTCGCCCGCTTCAAGGTAGGCGATCCCAACTGGACCGTCGCTACGACCAAGCAGACTGCAGACGACGCTCAGGCGTAAACAGCAAACCCCGCGATCCACTTCGGCGATCCCCATGCATTGGGGATCGCTCGCAAGTTCCCTCCGCGGATACTAGGTTCAACGCCACCACTCCGACCTCACCTCTTCGCAGCCGACGACCTCCGTCGGCTCGCCCGGGGTCGGAGACCACACCTTCAGATCTTCGGCCGCGACAATACTTTCGATCGGCTGCTGCCAGGGATGCAGAGCAAGGTCAAAGAGTCCCCAATGAATCGGCATGAACATGCCATGACCGCCAAGCGCTCTGAAACTGCGGATGGCGCCCTCCGGGCCCATATGAATATCTCGCCATAGAGGATCGGAAGCGCCGATCTCGAGCATGGCCAGGTCGAACGGCCCAAACCTCTCGCCAATTTCGCGAAAGCCATACCACTCGCCGGAGTCAGCGCCGTAGTACACACGGTGCTTGGGTCCATGCAGCGCGAAAGAAGCCCACAGCGTCTCGAAGCGATTGAAGAGGCTTCGGCCGGAGAAGTGGCGCGCCGGTAACGCAGTAATGGTCAGCGCTCCAATCTGCACTTGCTCCGTCCAGTCGAGTTGCGTCAAGCGCGTTGGAGCTACACCCAGGCTCGACAAAATTGCGCCCACCCCGAGCGTGGTGATCCAGCGTGTCTGCTCGAGACTCTCCATGCGCGCGAGGCGCCGAATAGTTGCCGCTCCCAGATGGTCGTAGTGATCGTGCGAAACAATCACGGCGTCGATTGTCGGCAGCTCATCCAGCCCAAGGGGTGGCGGAAAAAATCGCTGTGGGCCCGCCCACTGCGTCGGCGCAGCGCGTTCCTCCCACACTGGATCGACGAGAAGTTTCACGCCATCGATCTCAATCAGCGAGGAAGAGTGGCCGAACCAGGTGATGCGTAAGCCGGAGCGCGGGCTCGTCTCATAAACACTTGGGTCGGTCCGAAACGGGCCAAGGGGATGGCTCGGCGTGCGTGTTGCTCCCCCGAAGAGAATGCGCGGGCCAACCTTGAACATTAATGAGAGGCCGCCGACCTTTGTCGGCACAGGGTTCATGAAGCGTTTGCCCTGGCGCTGGGCTCGTGTCAACGGCATGTCTATCCGATGGTGGCGTTTCAGCCTGAGATGCAAGGGAATGCGCGGTGCCTGCTCGATCTCACTCCGTCGTGCAGATCACCCGTCGCAAATCATCGCACACAGAAGCCGCGGTCGTCAGACTGCATGGCGCAGCAGGCAATTCTGCCTGGACTGCCGCCGCCGTGCAGGTGCAATCGTGCTCGCGCAACGATCACAATCCAGGCGCCGCCACGCGAGCCGAGTGAAGCCTTTCACTCCGTTCCGCCGGCGCCGGCATCCGCAGCCGATAAAAGGTGCACAGGTGAAGGAAGGCGAGCGACGGCACCAGGAAGCAGGGAATCAGGATCCAGGGCAGGTTCGCCATGATGGCCGAGCTCGGCTCGCCATAAAACAGGCGTATCGGCCCGGGTGAGGACGTCGCGCCCAGCGTCACGGCAACCACCAGGTCCGTCAGTCCCAGCACATTCCATGCCACGATCCACCCCTTGGGCGTCGCTGCCTCGTTACGCAGAAGCATTAGCGCCAGCGGCACCGCCAGCAGCCCGACGGCAACATCGCCCCATCCCGCCGCCGGTGCAAACGGTGCCGGCAGCCGCTTCGCCCAGTAGAGCAGCACAAACGTGATGCCGAGAATGCGCACGCTATGCACCCCCACCAGCGCCGCCATCGGCACACGCCGCACCAGCCCGCGACCGCGTGCCGTACCCAGCACCAGCAAAGTGAGCAGGGTAGTCGGGGTCAGCACCCCGGCGCCGACTCCTGGGATGCCCGGCCCAATGGGATGCGCCAATGCACCCGTCGCCCCCGCCGCCACAATCAGGCAGAACCATGCGGTCAGCGCCGCACCCACCCATACGCGTTGACGCACTGTATCCGATAGCAGTGACGAGAGGAAGAAAACAACGATGGCGCAGCTTGCAGTCAGCTCCGCGGTAGACAGTAGATCGAACATAACCACCTCCGTGTATCTACACCTATTGATCCAACCTCACCCCTGGCCACATCCCTCAGGCACAGCACTGCAAAATCCCTACACGGTCGTCTGCGGTAGCCGGAATCGCTTCAGCACCTTGCCCACACTGGCCTCGGCGGCCAACCAGTGCGGCATGCACTTGTGTAGCATCGCGTCTCCCGCCTTGGTCAGCAATGCCTTGCGCACCCGACCATCCGTTTCATGAGTCCACGCCACCAGCCCGCGTCGTGCCAGCACTGTGAGATTGCGGGTCAGAGTCGTTCGCTCCACGCCCAGCAGATCCGCCAGCCGCGTCATGGGCAGTGGACCAGCCTGCGCCAGAATCGACAGAATGGTGAACTGCGTCCCGCGCAGGCCCGACCCGCGAAACTGCGCCTCATAGTGAGCGCTCACCGCACGCGCCGCACGCCGCAGCGCAGCGCAAGTGCAATTTCGGGTCCGTGCAAGCTGGGCTTCAAAAGTAGCCATATAAGTGTATATACACTTGTTTGAAAGAAAGCGTTAACGTGGCTGAGAGTTTTCTGGGAATTCGTCACTGCAGCCACGCATCTCACACCTCGGCTGCCGGTTTCAGTAGATTTCCTTCGGATCCCAAAGTTATACGGAGCACAGCGCGTTCGCCGCTCTGTCCCTTCGACAGGCCCGCATCCATCGGCACCTGGGTTTCTTCCCTTCACGCATCCGATTCAAACTCTCTTAGGAGCAATCGCCAGAATGAAATACGTTCCACCCTTCTACGTCATCACCGGCAGCCCGGGCAGTGGCGAGACCACTGTGCTCGCTGAGCTCGTCCGTCGCGGACACGTCTGCATCCCCAAAGACGCTCGTGCGCTCATTCGGGAACAGGTCGCAGGCAATGGCAGCGCCGTGCCCTGGTCCGATGCGCCGCGCTTCGCCGAGCTTCTGATGCAACGGTCTATCATCACGTACCGCGCACAGGCCGCCGCCTGGCATGCGGAGGCTGCAAAGAAATCCGCAACCGCCGTCTACTTCGATCGCGGCGTCGGCGATGCCTTCACCTATGCCGACATCATCCGCCACACGCTCTCCGCCGAGCTGAGCACGCAGGCAAGCGCCTGCTGCTATCGCAATCCGGTCTTCCTCGCACCGTGGTGGCCGGCCATCTACGCCACCGACACAGAGCGCCGCCAGACCATCGAAGAAGCTGAGCGCACCGAGCACGCCGTCGCGAAGACTTACACCGATCTCGGCTACCGCATTCTCAAGCTGCCGCTCACAAGCCCACAGGAGCGCGCCGATTTCATCCTTAGCCACTCGGCGGAACTCTAGGCGGATTTCCTTCTGACCGGCTTCGCTTGCGCCAGCCGCCACGCCAACTCCAGCGCATAGGTCCCCACCTGCGGTTTCACCTTTGCCAACCGCACCAGCGTCGAGCCCTGGCGCCCCCACGCGCCCGCAGCCGGCGAAAACGCATCGTGCATCGCCTCCACCAGCTTCTGTTGCTCATCCAGCGGCAGTTTCACCATCCCCCACGCCGCGTCGGGCGACCCCAGCGTCGCAAAGATTTTGTTCGCGACGCGAAAATCCGGATGCCCCATGTGCGCGCTCTCGATCGCGCCTGGCAGTGCCAGCGCAGCGCGGCGAAACGCGTCGGCAGTCATACCGTGCCGTGCGTCGTGTTCACGGCTTCTTCCATCTCGCTCACCGACATGTTCTTGATCTGTGTCCCGATCCACCACTTGTAACCGAAGGGGTCAAGAACGCCCGCCATGCGAGAGCCGTATGGCTGGTCCGCCGGTTCGCGCTCGCTCTTCGCGCCCGCTGCCAGCGCCTGTGCGTACATCGCATCGCAGTCGTCGGTGTAGAACATCAAAGTAATCGGCGAGCCGCCATAGTGGACTGCTCCGTATGCCTCGATCTGCGGATGCTCATCCGCCATCATGATGCGGCTGTTGCCAATCTGCATCTCGGCATGCCCCACAACGCCTTCGGGGCTCTTCATGCACATCACCTCGCGCGCGCCAAACGCGTTTTTGTAAAACTCCATCGCCTTCGCGCATCCCGCGAAGATCATGTACGGCTGCACGCTATGGCAGCCCTCCGGAATCGGATTCACTCGCGCCATCACAATTCTCCTTATCGCTGCGATTCTGCTCTCCGCGCACGCCCCGCGTCTTGTAAAAATCGGAAGCCGCTCGCCCCGCACGGGCCCTCAGTCCCGCAGCGGCACATGATTCAGATGCTCGGTCGCCGCGGCCAGGTAGGCGCTCGGCGTCATCCCCGCAATCTGGCGGAAGTCATGGCTCAGGTGAGCCTGATCGTAGTAGCCGCACTCCACCGCCAGGTCGGCCCAATCCACCTGCCGCACGCCGCGCAGCCGCAGCAGCGTGTGCTGAAAGCGCCGTACGCGATGAAAGGTCTTCGGCGAAACGCCCACCTGCTCATGGAAAAGCTGCGCCACCCGTCGTTGGCTCATCCCAATCTTTCTTGTCACCGCCTCCACGCGTCGCGGCCCGTCCACGCGCCGCGGCCCGTCACAGATGTCCAGCTCGCCCGCCATGTAAACCACTGCCGGATGCAAGCAGTCAGGCGCTCGTAGTCGCTCGATCAGGCAACGTTCCAGCACACGTAGCATTGCCTGCGGCGTCCGCTCCGCCAGCACGCGCTCGCGCACCCAGCCAGCCTCCTGGCCCCAAAGATCGCCCATATCGAAGGATGCGCCCTCCAGTGCAGACACCGGCATGCGGAAGAAGGGAAACGCGCCCCCGGGACGGAACTGCACCCCCACCACGCGCTCCTGCTGGTTGCAATCGATAGTGAAGCAGTTTGAGCGTGGCCCGGAAAGGACGGCATGACCATAGCGGCCCACACCGCCGTCATCCTCATAGATCGCAATCGCATCCTCGCGCAGGTTCAGGATCATCGCGGCTTCGCCATTCGGCAGCAGCCGTTCCTGCAGATGCGGCCCCGGCGCGCCCTCCCAATACCACAGGCACTCCACCAGCGCGGCCAGCGGCATCCTCGGTCTCAGGCGGCAGCCCGGCATCTGTTCCCTCCGTCCCCGACAGATTACGCCGGCTCCATACCGGGTTGCCCGCTATGCGATACTCGCAGGAGCATGTATAAGCGGATCCTGCTCAAGCTCTCAGGCGAAGCCCTCGCCGCCGGCCGTGGTTTCGGTGTCGATGTCGACACCGTTCACCAGATCAGCATGGAAATCGCCGAAGTCCGCGAGTCGGGTGTCGAAATTGCCATCGTCGTGGGTGGCGGCAACTTCTTCCGTGGAGTCGCCGAACAGGCGCGCCACATGGACCGCGTCTCCGCCGATCACATGGGCATGCTGGGCACCGTCATCAACTCTCTCGCCTTCCAGGATGCGCTCGAGAAGTGTGGCGTGCACAGCCGCGTCATGTCCGCCATCGAGATGAACCAGGTCGCCGAGCCCTACATCCGCCGCCGAGCCATCCGCCATCTTGAAAAAGGCCGCGTCGTCATCTTCGCTGCCGGCACCGGCAACCCGTACTTCTCCACCGACACTGCTGCCTCGCTCCGTGCTATGGAGATTAAGGCCGATGTGCTGCTCAAGGCCACCAAGGTCGACGGCATCTACAGCGCCGACCCCGTCCTCATCAAGGACGCCGTCAAGTACGAAGAGATCACCTATCTGGAAGTCCTGCAGCGGGGCCTCAAGGTAATGGACATGACCGCCGTCAGCCTCTGCAAGGACAACGCGATGCCCATGATCATCTTCAACATGAACAAGCCCGGCAACATCCTCCGCGTCGTCTCCGGAGAGCGCGTCGGCTCCCTCGTCACCGCCTAACCCGACCCGATCACCAATCTCAGATCGTCATCCTGAGCGGAGCGAAGGACCTGCAGTTCGTCGGCCGCGGCATCTTCGCCGTCATGGTGGGCTGGGCGAAGAGTGCCGCGCCTCACGTATCCGAGATAACGCTGGGGAGCATGTCAGCCAGGAAGAAGTAAGCCATTATTTAGCGCGTAAATGGAGTGGACTAATATTTTTGCGCGCGGAATCTTACAAGGGGAATAAGAAATGAGTTTGAGCGGTTGCTATCGATACACACGTGTCGTCTAGACGGCTTCTTTCTCCGCTTTGTACATCAAGTGAGCCGCCGCCAGTCCTTGTCTCGCTAATTTCTCGCTCGGATAGACACCGGCGCTTTCTGAAACGCCATCCCGATCCGTGCAAAAGGTCCAGGAACCGTTCGTTGTCTGGAATGGGGGGCTGGGTGGCTTTGTTTGTTTGCTCATCTCACGATGATACTGCCCCTGAACGAGTCGGCCTAGATTACGTCTGGGCGACCCTGGAAGTCCTGCAGCGCGGCCTCAAGGTCATGGATATGACCGCCGTCTCGCTCTGCAAGGACAACGACATGCCCATGATCATCCTCAACATGAACAAGCCCGGCAACATCCTCCGCGTCGTCTCCGGAGAGCGCGTCGGCTCCCTCGTCACCGCCTAACCCGACCCGATCACCAATCTCAGATCGTCATCCTGAGCGGAGCGAAGGACCTGCACTCTGCGGGAGTGCAGACAACGGGCATGCCATCCTGGCGAAATGAGGCTTAAGTATTCCGAGAATATTTCGAATCACGTTGCGTGGTACAACCCCTTCACGGATTGCTGACGATAAGCCGACTTTATATCGGTAGCCATCCCGGTCCAGCGAAGGCGTTGGTGATCCTCCGTTCGGTCTTTCAGTCATTGTTAAGGGGCGACTACTCGGAACCAATCCCTCATGACTTGCTTTACGCGCTCATGCTCTTCGTGCGTAACCGTACTCATGTGGCAGATGGTGTTTCGGGTGTGGACAACGAGTCGCGTCTGCTGCAGTAACCCCTTATCGCCGACAAGTGCTTCGAAATGCATTTCCAATTGTTCGAGTCATCCATAATGCTGATTAGCTGGCCTAGAGTCGTCATGGCCAGCTTTCCTCTAGAGTCGAGGTTCATCCACTTCTTCTTGTCTTCAGTTTCTTCAAGCTTAGCAACATCCTCCCGAACGTTCTGAGGGACGGTATCCCACCAATTTTCCTTGTCAGCCTCGGAGAGAACCGTCAGGATGAAATCTCGCAAATAACTCTCAAGAACGAAGAAGAGCTTGAAGGTCTCCGCAGCGCCGTCGGCTTCACGGCATTCGTCAGGTAACACTTCGGCCACGTTGAAGGCTTCCGAAATCATCAGGGCTGAGCCGGGAACCGTGCCCGGCAGGGTGCGTACCTGCCGTTGTGCTGAGCGACCAATCATTAGGAAATTTGCAAGGTCAGCGGAGTTCATCCCAGGGACTTCCTCAGCGCGTTGAAGATAGCTAAATAGGTTTCCTCAGTGCCGTTCGACGGCAAGTGAATTTCAATGTTGAATCGGAAGTCGGGATTGAAGCGCGCCTGCTTGACGTCGATTTTTCTCTCTTCCCTCGTCAGTTGTTCTTCTTTTCCGTTCGCGTCGTTTAGTGGATCTTCATCGCCCGATTCGTTAGGGGCCTTGATTTGTGTGAAGTCTGCAGCCTTCACAAGCGAATTTGAAGGTATAAGTGATCAGTTTTGTCATCGCCTCATCCGCGCCGCTGACTTGCGCGACAAGGCCCTTCAACTGGTCACTCGGCAATGAAAACGCTGCTTCGTCCGCTTCAAAAAGTGGAGCATAAGCTTTTCGAATGCCCTCTGCGATGGCCCCTTTGGCAGTTCCACTATTCTTTAAGCGACTGTATTCTGGCGAGGGCTTTCCTGCATTATCTAGAAAGCCAAGCTTCTTAAGGAGGGAGATTAGCTGGCGGTCGTTGGTCCCCTTTAGGCCAATGGTTTCGGCCAAAAACTTCACTGTGAATGCATCTGGGATCTTGGCTTTTTCAATCCTCTCGAACAGCGTGCCAACATTCTTATTTGCTAACCAGGTACGGAAGGTCTTTCGCCACCAGGATGCTCCTGTTCGTGTACTGAGTGTGCTCGGAAGTGCACCGATTCTAGCTCATTGACTCTAAGTACCGACAAACGCGCGTCTCGTCATCTATGCGGCAACATGAAGCGGTTCGCAGAGTGCCCATCCTAGCGAAGCTAGGGGGCGTATTCCGCAGGCCCGAAGGGCCCTCCATTTCCAATCCACTTCGCTTCATTCCCGCAAAGGGAACGGCATCAACATTCGCAGCAAAAAACCTGCCAAATCACCCCATCGAATTTGCTACTCTGGAAATAGAGACACATAGAGTCAAAGTCACAAGCCACCATAACGGTGGCTTTTTTAGTTTGTGGGACAGCATCCGAGCCGGCCGCCTATCGAGGCGAGCCGGCTTTTTGCTGTCCATAACTTCAATGGCAAGACGAATTTAGCCGTAACCCCTTTAGAAAGACGAATTTGATGTTCGGAAGAGCCCACAACCTGTTGATGCAGCACGCTTTATACCGCGCCCTCCCGCACCGGGAGGGGGAGGGGTCCCCCGCGACATCACGACTGACCAGTACGATCGCGAAGCCGTTCGCGCTCAGCTTCGCAAGGAGCTCCGGCGTATCCGGAACGTCGACATGCTCGCGCATCTGGCGGCACATGTAGTTCGCCTGCACGCCCGCAAAGCGCCTGGTGCTTGCCGTTTTCACAAAGAATGTACGGTGATGAGAACTGCTGACGCAGCTTTTCCGTTAAGAAAAGCTGCTCCTCGCAGATGTAGGCGAGACACGGCATTTGTGAAAACGGATACTTCCATACCCGCCTGCATCCTCGCCAGGGCGAGCGCCCGGCCGCCCGTCAAGCCCTCCGTCGCGCGGACGGTCGCTTCGCTGCGCTCCCTGCACCGGATGGAAGCAGCCTCCAGACCGTCGACTACGGCACCTATCCCGTCGGCGTCCAATGTCATCCTGAGCGGAGCGAAGGACCTGCAGTTGGCACGTACTCACACGAGAACGCACCGCTCGACCTCCCGCAGGACTACGGCTACAACGTCGAGGACTACGAAGACGAAGACGAGGACGACGAAGAGTCCGAATCACTGTTCGAACTGCATCGGTGAGCGATCGAAGGAGGCGAACCCCGCAAAACGCGCCCGCCCGTGCGGCCAGCACCCGTCCTCCACTATCATCAGGGAGGGCCAGCGCCTTGAGCGCACTCTGATAAATCCCCCACGGAGTCGGTGTGTCGACCACCTTGCCAGGCACTTCTCTCGAAAGCTCCGAAAAGTCCGCCGGATCCGAAACATCCATCGCTGGGGTGTCGTCAGAGGGTGCAATGGCAACCGCGACGCTGCCCGTGCACGCGCCTCCCGTCCGCCGGTCACGGCTGGAGGCCCTCACCGGCATGCGCGCCCTGGCCGCGCTCAACATCCTCTTCTTCCACTTCTCGGACCCGAAGATCTTCGGCCCTTTCGCTCCGGTCGTCGACAACGGATACGTCTCCGTCAGCTTCTTTCTGCTGCTCTCTGGCTTCGTGCTCGCCTACAACTACCGCGAGCGCGCCGACCGCGGTCTCATGCGTGCCCGCCCCTTCTGGAAGGCCCGCTTCTCGCGCATCTATCCTGTCTTCCTCTTCTCGCTGCTCATCTCTCTCGTCATGCTCGAACAGGAGTGGCGCATTCGCCCCCACGGTGAGTTCGCCTGGGGCGTCGGACTCACCCTTCTCCTGGCGCAGGGCTGGTCGCCCACCTTTTGCAACTTCTGGAATACCCCCGCGTGGACGCTCACGACGGATGTCTTCTTCTACGTGCTCTTTCCCTGGCTGGTTATCCTGCGCCGCCCGACGACTCGCCGCCGCATCCTGTGGAGCATGCTGGGCTTCTGGTGCCTGAGCTTTATCCTGCCCGCCCTCTATATGATCTTCAATCCGGATGGCGACCCGCACCTCAATCGCTACTCCAACGGCTGGTGGCTGCGTGCGGTGAAATTTGGCCCGCTGCAGCATCTGCCGTCGTTTCTCTTTGGCATGGCGCTGGCCTCGCTCAACGACCTCATCCCGGAGCGCAGCCACCTCCGCACCGCCTTCGGCATTGCCGGCTTCACCGCGCTCTACATCATCATGTGCTTCGGCACCCATATGCCTTACCTGTTCATGCACGATGGCTTGCTCATGCCCCTCTACGCCTTGGTCGTGCTTGGCCTCGCCGGTAGGAACTTCCTGGTCCGCCTCTTCTCTGTCTATCCGCTCATCGTCATCGGCGAAGCCAGCTATTGTCTTTACATCCTGCACTTCAATCTCTGGATGTTGCTGCACGACGAAACTCATCTCATCGAGCGTGCCGGCCTGCTCCGCTTTGACCCGTGGCTCTCCTACGTGGTGATCGTTCTCAGCGCCATCGCGGTGATGTACCTGGTGGAACGGCCCGGCCAGCGATGGATGAAACGCTGGATGCAGCACGCCGCGCCCGCCATGCCGCCTTCTGTTCCCTGAAGGCAGACACGCTGCATTGCTGTCGTCCCCGGGCGAAATCTCCACCATGTGGATAAAAGGAGAAGGCCTGCCCCACCCGGGACAGGCCTTCTGTTTTTACCGTGTCCGTCTGCTAGTACTGGGCGTTTTTCTGAATCGGGTGATTGCCGTGCTTCACAGAAGTCACCGCAGTCGCCTTCGCGGCTCCAGGGAACGGCGTGTTCTGCCCCGGATGCGTAGTTCCCGCGTTGGGATCGAGAAAGAGCGACGAAACCGAGTTCCCGATGAAATTGGCGGTGTAGATGTAACGTCCAATCGAATTCTCCACGATGACCGCCGCTGGTCCCGGGTCGGTTGCTGTCGAATTCGACGTGCCCGCCAGCCCGCTCGGCTGGCCGTTCTGTGCGTTCAACGCGTAACCGCTCACCGTGCCATCGCCGTAGTTGCTCACATAAATGAACGCGCCACGCGGATCCACAGTAATTGCGCTCGGCAGTTTGCCGGTCGCTGTGGTGCTCACCGGCAACGGCGCAATCTGACCGCCGCCCTGGACCTGGTAGGAAAAGATCAGGTTCTGCCGGAAATCCGTCACGTAGACAAAGCGGTTGGTCGGATCGGTGACAATTGCATCCGGCGCTACGCCGGCCGCATACGGCGAATTCGGGGTCGGTGTTAGAGCTTTGGATGAGGCGATCTGGTAACCCGTAACCTGGCCCACCGCGGACGCTCCGCCGCTGCAAGCGCCCACTGCCGGATAAATCACGGTTGCGCTTCCCGTTGCGCCTCGATTCTGGGCGGCAACGGTATCGATCAGCGTCGTCAACTGCCCCGCGGGATCGTTCACGACATACACCTCGCCCCCGGCGGGGTTCGCCGTACTGCCCAGTACCGCCACTGCAACCGGGTTGTTGCAGGTGGGGTAGGCGGTCTCTGTGCCCAGCGTTCCATCGCTATTCACCGGAATCTGGACCAGCGCTCCAATGCCCGGCGTCGTCGCGCTGTATGGGTTACCAGCCGCGTCCAGGCCGTATGCCTCCACCACGTACAGCGTCGATCCATCCGGACTCAAGGCCATACCGTTGGGGTTGGTGCCGGACTTCAGGTTGTAGGTGGCCTGCGCAAAGAGCTTGCCGTCCGTGCCTGCGACGTAATAGATCACCGTGTTGTCATCGTGGTTGAGTGCGTAGACGGACGTGTTGTTCGGCGCCGTCACCAGCGCGATCGGGTTCCGCCCCGCAGGAAAGGGTGAACCGAGAAGACCCGCCAGCGCACCCGACTCTCCATCGGCTGCATAGCCGTAGATCGCCCCCGGATTGCTGTTCGCCGAAGCGACATAGATGTAGTCGACGGTGTTGCTCTGCCCACAGGCGGTAATACCCAGTACCAGGGCGGCGGAGACTGCTGACGCCAGAGCAAGCTGGCCAAGTTGACTGAACTTCATTCGGTTCCTTCGTCCTTCATCTCGAATCCTGATCTTCTTGCGAGCACTGGATTCCTGTCTTTGCCCATCTTCGATTCGCGCAGTCATCGCCGAAACACTTGCTGCCACGGCAGCGCGATTCTTCATGAATGCAGGAAGTTCTGGCTTATTGTAACCACCCGCCAGAACTGCCCGCCTGTTGCCGTACCGTGCTAGAAGGTGCTGCCCGTCACCGCACACCATGTCGGTGATCCCGGTGGCGGCGGGAGGGGTTTGGGCAAATCATCCAGGCCGCCGGCTGCCTGATCGATCTTCTTGCCGGTAATCGTGCTGTCGTCGAAATTTGCCGTGTACACGTACTGGTTGGAGGGATCCTCAACGATGCAGCGTGTGCCCGTCCCGGCGGGAATTTTGTTGCCGCCGTTACTCGCGTCATTGAGCTGACCGTTGGTGGCCACGACGTAAGCGGTCAGCAGGCTGGCGGGCGAGCCGGTGGTCGTGTTGATGCCCTGGCTCGAAACCCAGATGAAGTTGTGGGTGCTCTCCTTGATCATGCGCGACGGTAAGACCGGATTGGAGCCTTGTCCATTGTTCGCGCGCGCCGCGCCCGTGACTGCCGACAGCGTGCCGCCCGAGTTTGTGAAGGGCAGAATGAAGCCGGTGGAACCCACCGGACCCGCATCCAGCGCATAAATGTACTGGGCAGTCGCGTAGACATAGGTCAGTTGCGTTGCGCCCGTCGGCAACGGTGTGCTCTGCGTCAGCGTGAGCTGGCCGTTGCTGGCGTTCTGGTTGTAGGTAAAGATCGCCTGCGGCGGATCGTTGGGATCCGTGCTGCCCACTGGTCCCTGCTCGGCGACGTAAGTAAAGGCTCCATTGACCGCCAGCCATGTCGGATTGGTGCCCACCGGGAAGTAATACAGCGGCAGGTTGTTCGCGTCCGTCTGCTGGGTATTCGGAATCGCGGTCAGCCGGCCCGTTGCCCCGTCGATGGAGAACGCCGAGATGTCGCCATAACTCTGCAAACCATTCGGGCCCTTCCCAGGGCCCGGAGCGAATTCGTCCAGCGCATACAGAAAGTTGCCGTTGATCGCTATATTCCGGGTATTGAAGCCCTTCGGGGTGAAGGATGTCTGAAACGTCAGTGTGCCGGAGCCGCCGATCGAGAACAGAGAGATGGTACTAGGCTGCGGATTCGCGTCTGTGCCGGTGCCGTAGTTCAAAACGTATACGTAATTTCCGGTTGAAGTGACGACGACCTGGATGGGATTGGTGCCGCCCGAGCCCACTGTGCCCGTCGCGTGCAGCACGCCGTTGTCATTCTGGATCCTGTAGCTGGCAATCTGGTTGTATTGGGACCCTGTCACGAAAAGATACCCAACGGTGTAGCTCAGAGTGCAGGACGTCATGCCGAGGACCGTCACGGCAGAGGCGGCTAGGGCTAACGCAGCCCGGCCGAAATTCTTCAACTTCATCCGATTCCTTCGTCCCGATGCACTCCACATGCGTCGAGGCTGCCAAAACAGCTTTGAACTGAAAGTCTGGGTGGGGACCCGCATGCATTGTAAAAGGTAAGAGCACCTTAGGGCTACTCGGCACTCGAAAACCCCAGCTACAGCTCCAGTCCGGTGTCTCGTTGGACTGCCCGTCGCTGACAGTCGTCACCCGCGCAGGCAAGCGGTCCCGCTGGCTAGGTGCAGGTCCCCTGTCCCGGTGTTAGGACAAGAGGCCCCCGCTCCACACCGTTGTCGTCCCGACCGAAGCGATGTGGAGGAATTTGTTTTTTTCAAATTTGGGTCGCCCACCAGTCAGAAGGTGAGCGACCAAAGGAAGCGAACTCAGCAACTCGCGCCGCCGGCGCCATTGCCTCGGACGGCCAGTCCGCTACCAGACCCTGCAGCTATTCTCCGGATACATCGGTGAGCCCTTCTTGCAGTGGAAGGCCTTTCCGAACTCGTCGAAGTTCTGCACCACGCCATTCACCCGGAACTTGCCCGGCGAATGCGGATCCACCTTCACCATCATCCGCGAATACTCCGGACGCCGGCTTTCGCACCAGATCTGCCCGTACTGGATGAAGAACTGCTGCGCCGATGTAAAGCCCTCGCTCTTCGCCCCGTCCACCTTCTTGCCCTCCGCCGCAAGAGTGTTTTGGAGCGCTAGAAACGCAATGCGGATGCCGCCGTTGTCTGCCGTATTCTCGCCCAGCGTCAGCTTGCCGTTGACGTTCGCACCCGGCTCCGGAGCGAACTGGTCGTACTCCTTCACCTCGCAATCCGTCCGCTCGGTGAAGGCCTTGCGGTCCGCCGGCGTCTGCCACTCGCGCAGGTTTCCTTTGCCGTCGTACTTCGAGCCTTGGTCGTCGAAGCCGTGCGTCATCTCGTGCCCGATCACCATGCCGATTCCGCCAAAGTTCAGTGCCGGGTTCGCCGCCAGCGAATAGAACGGCGGCTGCAGGATGCCCGCGGGGAAGTTGATGTCGTTCATGCTCGGGTTGTAGTAGGCGTTTACGGTCGGCGGTGTCATGCCCCATTCCGTCTCATCCACCGGCTGCCCCAGCTTCTTCAGATCGCGCTGCTGCTCGAACTCGCCGCCGCGATTGACATTGCCCAGCAGATCGTCCCGGTCCACGGTTAACTTCGAGTAGTCGCGCCACTTATCCGGATAACCGATCTTGTTGCGGTAGAGATCCAGCTTCGCTAGGGCTGCTTTTTTCGTCTCGTCGCCCATCCACGGCAACTGCTGAATGTCTTCGGCCAGCGCCTTGTCCAGCGCCGCCACCAGCTTGATCATGTTCTCCTTGGCCGCGGGCGGAAAGTTGTTCTTCACCCAGTCCTGTCCCACCGCCTCGCCCAGCGCCTCATCCGTCAGCTTCGTGCAACGCTTCCAGCGCGGCTGCAGTTCCTTCGCGCCCTGCAATGTAGCGTTGTAAAAGTTGTAGTTCTCCTGAACGAAGTTGTCGCTCAGCCACGGCGCCGCATCGTGGATCGCATGCCACCGCAGGTAGCTCTTCCACGCATCCAGACTCTGGGAATCGATCTGCTTGTTCAGCGCCTCGAAGAACGCTGGTTGCCCCACGTTCAGCGTCTCAAACGAACCAATTCCGATCTTTCCGAAGTAGTCGGACCATGCGAATCCCGGGGCCATCTGCTCCAGCTCCGCTACTGTCTTGATGTGGTACCGGTTCGCCGGCTCGCGCAGATCGGTGCGGCTTAGCGAGCTCTCGGCCAGCGGCGTCTCGATCGCCATCACATTCTTCGCTTCCGCCGCGGCCTGCTCCGGTGTGTCGCCCGCCAGCACAAACATCTTCGTCATGTGCTCGAGATACTGATCGCGAATCTTGGTCTCCCGCTCCGTCTTTTCGATGTAGTAGGAGCGGTCCGGCAGTCCCAGCCCACCTTGCCGCAGACCTGCGATCTGCTTCGAGCTATCCTTCTCGTCCTGCTCCACTCCGAAGTTGAACAAGGCATCGGTCCCGTCCTGGCGCTCGAGCTCGGTCAGCACCGTTGCCAGTTGCTTCTTGTCCATTAGACCCGCAACGCGGTCCAGCGCCGGCTTCAGCGGCGCAGCGCCCTTCTGGTTCACCGCGTCCACATTCATGCACGACGCGTAGAAGTCCCCGTACTTCGCTTCCAGCGGGGTCCGGGTCGGGCTCGGCTTCGCCGCCGCTTCCAGGTCTTTGTAGAGCAGCCACTGATTGCGCTCCGCCAGCATGCCGAAGTTGCCCCAGCGCACCTGGTCCGCGGGTATCGGATTGTGTTTCGCCCAGTTGCCGCAGGAGTACTGATAGAAATCCGTGCATGGATCGGCCGACGTATCCATCGAGCTCAAATCGAGCATCTTCTGTGCCTTGGGCGCTGCCGGTGCCGCACTCGAGTCGGTATCGGCCAGCGCATCCAGTGCGCGCAGCGTGTGGGGAGTGAAGTTGCTTTGGGCACAGGCGATACCTGTGCCCACGAGGACAATGGCGGCAAACCGGAATGGCTGCATGGCGCTCCTTGAATGTGGGGATGATGCGGGCAGCGCAGGCTGCAACCTGCAACTCAGGCCTCGTTCAGTCGTGAAAACCCGCTGACGATTGCTCTCGTGCAACACCAGTATTGTTCGACTCAAAAACCTAACACAAATCGGGCCGCGCCAGCGCAAACGATCGCCTTCTACGGCTGTGGCACCAGAATCACCGGTCGCGGGCGTGCCAGAAGTTCTGGGGCCGGCGTAGGGATCTCCGGGGCAGTCTCAAGGCTCTTGTGGTCAAGCTCCACAGTGCCGACCTGTCCGCCGTCATCTGTTCGGATTACCACGCGCACGCTCCCGGTGTGGCGTGGGACGGGGACCGTTACCGTCAGCAGCGTGTTTGATTGAGCCAGGCGTGCGGCATCTTGGCTGTTCGAGAGAACAGTGAGTTTTTTCAGCGTCGACGCCAGGATGTCTCGGCGACCTGAAAGGCTGACGGCGGCCACCGTGACGTTGGCCCCACTGTCCCCATCATTCGTTGCCTGCCAGCGTAGATTCGTCGACTTCAGCAGTACCGTGACCGCGGCAGTGCTGCTGTCCGGGTGCCGCACCACATGCACAATCGTCAGGCCCAGCGTGTCAAACAACACGCTGGACTGCGCCGCCTCGGAGATTTCATCCATCGCGCTCACTCGGTGTGGGACTGGATCGGCCGCTGACGGCGGCTCCGGAGCGTAGTAACCGGTCTTGGTTATTGCTCGCAAATCCGGATCGCGCAGTGTCACCTCAATATTGCGAAACTTGCCGTTCGCCTCTCCCACTGATGGTTGATAGGTGAGCGTGTAGTAGTTCGAACCCAGTTCCTGCACCTCGTGCAACTCCGCATCCACGTCATTGCGGTCGCGGAAAAGCACGCCGCCGGTGCCATGCACCAGCATTCCGAAGTTGATGCTCCCCGCAAATGGGTCTCCGGCCACTTCGGCCATTTCGGCTATCACCAGATGTGGCCAAATCCGGCGATAATCCGGATTCTGCGCGCCCTTCACACCTTCCGGGTTGATCATGAATAGGGATATCCGCGCATCCACCAGCATGTTCGTCGTGCCGTGCGCATAGAAGCGCATGGATTTCTCATATCGCGGATCGGCAGGATCCATGGGAATGCTCGGGCCTCCATTGCCAATCCAGAAAATGTTCTTTCGTCCCGGCAGGCCTTTGTTCTGCAACGCGATCTGCTGCAGTGCCTCGATCGATTGCGACAAGCGCTGGTCGTCCCAATCCCGGTTGCCCAACTGCAGCGTGCCCAACTTATAAGGGAATGCGGGCGGCACATGATCCAGCGCATACATCAGGTCCGCTCTGCTCCGCGTGTACGGCTGCACCATGTCCAGCGGGGTGTTGTTCAGCACCATCAACTCGGTTGGCGAATTCAGCCGCTCCGGCTGCAGCGCAAGATACCTGCTTATCGAGTAACGGGCGAACGCGGAATCTTCGAACGCGGTGTTCAAAAGATCGAGCACCAGAATCGTAGCGGGAGCCTCTCCTGCCGTCTTCGCACCCGCGGACGGCGCGTCGAACGAGAAGATCCGCTGCAGCTTCCCGCTCTCTGTGATGGTGAAGTCGTCTTTGGTCAGACCCGTCACCACCGGGCGCCCCTGCTTATCCAGCACCGTGACATCAAGAAACACCAGGTTCGACGTGACGCGAAATGTAGGGGCGGCAGGTGCCGTCTGCTGCCCTTGCGCCGGAGACGCACCAGCGACAGCCAGAAGGACAGCGCCGCACACGAAAGCCCGAATGGATCGCATACCGGTGTTGGCTCTCACCCTACTCCAGAAACAATCCGGCTCTCGGTGAAAGTCACGAACGGTGACGAACATCCGCACCGCAAAGCCGCAATGCGGGTAACTCGCTGGTTTTCAATAGTTTGGCCAATAATAATGAATATAGCTAAAATAATCTAACTCATTCTTGACATGTTAAAGATATATCTTGATACTACGAACCATGAGACACCCATTCGAACATCTAAAAGAACACTTCAGAGAATCCCACGGATGCGACCGCGCCCGTGAGGAACGTCATTTCCGGGGACGCGGCCCCTTTGCCGGCCATTTCGGCCAATTCGGGGAAGGCGAACGCCACTCCTGGCGCGGTCGCGGCCCCGGGCGGATCTTCGGCTCCAACGATCTTCGCTTCCTACTCCTCGACCTCATCGCCGAAAAGCCCCGTCACGGCTACGAGCTCATCAAGGCCATTGAAGAGAAGTTCGGCGGTGCCTACTCACCCAGCCCGGGGATCATCTACCCCATGCTCACCCTCTTCGAGGAAACCGGTCTGGCCACCGTCGCCACCGAAGGCACGCGCAAGCTTTACTCCATCACCGAAGAAGGGAAGAAAGAGCTGGAGGACAACCGCGGCGCCGTCGATGAAATGCTGCACCGCATGGCCGCCGTCGGCAGCGCTGCCCGCCCTACCGAGCGCGATCCGCAGATCATGCGCGCCATTCAGAATTTCCGCATGGCGCTCAGCATGCGCGCCGGCAATCTCACCCCTGAACAACGCAGCCGCATCATCGAGGTCATCGACAACGCGGCACGCGAAATCGAGAAAGCATGAACCATGTCTCCACATCACTACCGCATCACTGTGGATTTGCTCGAACCAACAGCAGGCGAAGGAGGACTCGAATCGGTCTCCTTCTTCGCCTCAACACCCAACGACATTCTCAGCGCAGCAAATAATCTGCGTGCACGCCTCGAATGCAGCGCCTGCCACGCAACCAGACTCGCCGTCGGTCTCAGCCTCATCAACGAAGTCATCTTCGCGCAGCGCGACCCTATGCAGCTACACGAACCGTTGCTCGAACTCTTTCAGTCGCTTGAGATTTCTGTAGCAGCCAAAGCGATTGCCTGAGTCGAAGCCCGGGATCAAGTGATGGCCGTTACCGCTGCACCCGATGCAGGACGATCGGAATGCTTCGCGGCATGTGGAATGTCGGATCTCTCGAAGGATCGGTTCCATCCGGCGGTGGGCCAACTGCCAGTCCGTCTTTGGGCTCGGTTGCAGTCTTCGACGATCTCGGCTCCATCACACGTTCCAACTCGATCTGATCGCCCTTCACCGTTCCGGAATACGTGCCGTTACCAACTTTGAAGGAGACATGGTCGCCATCGACTTTGCCTTCTGTGATTGGAGCCGGCACATCGCTGCCGCCGGAGAAGCTGCGGCCGGCGCCCTCGACAGTTCCAGTTAGGCTGCCCCCGTCCTGCCGTAGGGTGAACACCGTGGCGTCGCCACGCATCATCTGCGCAAGCCGGGACGTGTCGTTGCTGGCCGGCGGAATGGGCCGCCACAGGCCGGTCGCGCCGGAACCCGTCGGCACCTCGCGCTCCCACACCGCCACCTGCGGGCGCAGCGTCGCTGCCCTTGCTGCAATCGTAACCGTAACTGGAGCAATTCCGGGAGACGTCGCTTCCACCGTGATCTCCCCTGCCTGCTTCGTCGCCTGCACGACGGCCATGCAATAACCTGAGAAGGCCTTGCGTGAGGTGCCTTTGTCCGATTCCTGATTCGTAGGGTCGCCGTTGCCGGTGCCGATCAGCTTTCCTTCGCCCGAAACCTTGAACGTCACTTCGTTGTCCGTGATCGGCACCACGCGCCCCTCCGCATCGTGCACCGCGACCGCGAACATCGCCACGTCCTCGCCATCGGCCAATATCTCGCGGCGATCGGCCGTCATCACCAGCTTTGCCGCGGCGGCTGTCGTTTCGCGCTTCTCCGTCATCACCACCTTGCCGTCTTTGGAACCGCGCGCCTCAATGAAGCCGGGAGCATACTTCACCGCCCACGCCAGATGCGCATCTTTCTTCATCTCCTTCGCGCCTAAACTCTCGCCGTTCAGAAACAGCTCCACCTTGTCCAGGTTCGAATACACCCAGACCGCGATCTCCTTGCCTTCCATCCCCGGCCAGTTCCAGTGCGGAAAGAGATGCAGAACCGGCTGATCCGTCCACCACGACCGGTAGTAGAAGAACGCATCCTTGGGAAATCCGCAGGTGTCGATGACGCCGTACTGCGAGCTGATGTTGGGCCAGCGATTCGGCGAAGGTTCACCGCGATAGTCGAATCCCGTCCAAACGAAGCCGCCCGACATCCAGGGTCGCGAGTTGCAGAAACTCCACCAGCCCTCTGCGGAGGCGCGGCCCGTCGTGGTGTACGGATCGTATGAACCCACGTAGCCCTTCGCAAAATCGGTGACGTAGATGCCGCGCGTGCCCACCGCGCTCACTGTCTCCGTGCCAACGACAGGCTTGTCGGGATGCGACGTGTGATACGCCTCGGCCTGCGGGTCCATGTAGTTGTAGCCCATCACATCGCATACCACCAGGCCGCCGGTTCCAATCGCTCCCGTCGGTGCAATCGACACCGGGCGCGAACCATCGAGCTCCGTCGCGAGTGCTTTCATCGCGGTCAGAATCAGCAAGCCCTTTTCCGTGTTCGCCTGGCCCTCTTCATTCCCCATCGACCACATGAAGACGCTGGGGCGATTGCGGTCGCGCCGTATCAGATCGCCGAACTGGCTCAGCCCCTCCGGATTCGAAGACATCATGCGCGTCTCGTCGAAGACCAGCATCCCCAACTCATCGCAGGCGTCCAGCAGCTCCGGCGTCGGAGGGTTATGCGATGTGCGTATGGAGTTGCAGCCCATCTCCTGCAGCTTGCGAATGCGGTAGTACTGCACCGCATCGGGTAGCGCAGCACCGATCCCGGCATGGTCCTCGTGATTGCACGTTCCCTTCAGCTTGACCGGCCTGCCATTCAGAAAAAACCCCTTTTGCGCGTCAAACGCAACCGTGCGAATGCCAAATGGTGTCTCGTAACGATCGACAATCTCACCGTTCGCCTCCACCTCGGTCACCAGTTTGTAGAGATTTCTTTCTTCCAGCGACCACAGCGCTGGCCGCTTCACCACGATCTCCTGCGTGTGCGCCTGCTCGCCTCCCTCAGCAATGGACGCCGGTGCAGTAGCGGCTTTCCCCACCGCCTTGCCGCTGGGATCGAGAATGGTCGAGACCACGCGCGCCTTTTGTGCAGATTGCGTCTGTGCCACGTTCGCGTGATTCTCCACTTCCGTGCGGATCGCAAGCGTAGCCTCGCCGGGCTTCACCTGCGAGGTCACAAAGGTGCCCCACTGTTTCACATGCACCGGGTGCGTCTTCACCAGCCAGACGTGCCGGTAGATTCCGGCTCCTTCGTAGAACCAGCCGTCGCTCGATGTCGCATCCACGCGAACCAGCAGCACATTCCTTCCACCCGGATTCGCAAAGTCGGTCACATCGAATTGGAATGGATCGTAGCCGCCGCTATGGGTGCCGATGTAAAAGCCGTTGAAGACCACCATCGTCTCCCGATAGGCGCCATCGAACTCGAGCGTGAGCCGCTTGCCCGCGTCCGCAGCGGGAAGATCGAAGACGCGGCGATACCAGCCGACGCTCGTTGCCGGATACGTCCGCCCCAGCGGGTAATAGCCCTTGCTCGCAAGTGCAGGATCGTTGGTGAAGGGCAGTTCGATCGCCCAGTCGTGCGGCAGGTCCACACTTCGCCAGTCGCCGTCATCGAACGCCATCGCGCCCGCTGGTAGAAAATTTCCGGTCTTCTGAAAGTTGCCGGTCCGTCCGCTGCCGAATTCAAAATCCTTCGCCGGATCGTCCGCGTTGCCGAAGTGAAACCGCCAGCCAAAATCCAACAGGAGACGCTCGCGTCCCGTACCGGGCCCGGACGACGCATGCCGGGCGGCGCTTTCAGGAAGCGGATGCTGGGCATCCTCACCGGCAGCCTGCATCGCCATGGCCATCGGACCCATGCCATTGGCCACCGCCACCGCAGCCGGCGCCAGCAGCCCGGTCTTCAACAGATCGCGACGCGAAACCTTGCTCATCCCTGCCTCCGGTGAAACACGCAGAACGCTCTGCAAGCGGTTACATTCGCGCGCGCGCACCAAACTAGTGGTTCGGCAAAGACTTTGTCAAATAAAGCTCCAATTTGGCGGCCGCTGCCCGATTGCCTCGCGGGTTGTGTCGCAGCGATTCACTCTTAACAATTCTTAAGAGAACTCGTGAGCAAAGCTGCCTACACCGCGGCCTTGGAGGGTTCTTCCATGGCCACGGCTCCGGCATCTGATATTCGCAGAGCGGGTTGCCGGCGCATGACAGCCTCAAAGGAGCGCGTCTTCATCCGAACGCTCCATCTGGTGCTCAGCATCCCCATCCTTGGCTATCTCTACGGCCCCGTCGTGCAGATACCGCAGGCAGCGTGGTTCACCCGATGGATCGCCATGCCGGTAGTCATTTTGAGCGGCCTCTGGCTGTGGCTCAAGCCGCGTATCCGTCGCTGGCTCGGGGGTCGTCCCACCAGGCAGGTAGGGATCGCCTAAGCCGTCTCCCGCCGCGTCACCATCGCCGCCACCGGCAGGGCACTCAGCAGAATCACCGCCGCCAGCAGAAACGGCGCTCCCGGCAGGTGAATCCGCCCCGGTTTGATCGCCGCGGCAAACACGAACGTGAACAGCCCCGGCCCCACCAGCGCCGTCAACCCGCGGATGCACTGCACAGCCCCCTGCAACTGCCCCTGCTCCTGCGGGTTCACGTGGACGCTCATCAGCCCCTGCGCCGTCGGCCCGGCCAGCCCCCACAGATTCATCAGCGGAATTCCCAGCAGGAAGATCCATCCCTTGGGCGCCAAGCCGAAGATCGCGAACCCGACCCAGCCGATCCCCAGCCCCCACAGCAACGTGCCACGCTGCCCCAGCCACTTCACCAGCGGCCGCACCAGCAGCGCTCCCACAATCACCGAGCCCAGACCCACCAGCCCCAGCGACAGCCCCACCGCCCGCGCGCTCCACTCGTAGCGGTAGTCCGTGTACAGCACCCAGGTGTTCACCAGTGACTGCTGGGTCAGGTAACTCAACAGCAGAACGCATCCCATGCCGAACAGCTCGCGGTGCCGCCGCAGCAGGGTCAGCGAGCCGATCGGATTAGCCTGCTTCCACGAGAAGACGCCGCGACATTCCTTGCTCAGCGACTCCGGCAGCACGAAGAGGCCGTACATCGCGTTCAACAGGCTCATGCCGCCCGCCACCCAGAAGGGCAACCGCGGGCTCACGTTGCCTAGCACGCCGCCCAGTGCCGGGCCCAGCACAAATCCCAACCCGAAGGCCGCGCTCACCATGCCGAAGGCCTCCGCGCGTTTCTTCGGATCGGTGACGTCGGCGATGTACGCCATCGCCGTCGGCACGCTCGCCGAGGTGATCCCGGAGACCACACGCCCTACAAACAACCACCCCAGTGTCGGCGCCAGCGCCATCACCAGGTAATCGAGACCCAGCCCGAAGTTCGAGATCAGCACAATCGGCCGTCGTCCGAAGCGGTCCGATAACGAGCCCAGCAGCGGCGAGAAGCCGAATTGCATCACTGCCCAGACTGTGCCGAAGATGCCAAACATCTCGGCGCCGCTCGCCGTGTTGTCGCCCATAAAGCTGGTGATCAGTTGCGGCAGCACCGGAGCGATCATTCCCATCGCCAGCATGTCCAGGGTGATGGTGACGAAAATAAACGTCGCCGCCGCCCGCCGTCGATTGGACAGTGGCGGCACCTGCGGAAGCGCCGGCGCATGCAGCTCATGTGGCGAAGCGGCGGCGGCGCCCGAGGGCGCCATCGGCTGGTCAGCCGGCGAAGTCACCTCCGGATCCAGCGCCACTTCCGATTCACCCCACTCCGGCATCCACTATCCTCCGTACCCAAAACTCTCTCCAGAGCCGCACTGGAAGCATAGACGTACCTGCCAACGCTCGGCTTGGAGAAATCGGAAGCCATTTGGGCCAGTTCAACACAAAATCGTAACGAACACGCCGGCAGCGATGCCGCCGACCGCGCCGGTAACGGTGAGCGTGAGTCTCTCCCGAAGGATGAGCATCCACACCTGACCACGCCGATCCGCTCACCTACACGCTCGTACTCGTTCTCTTCGGCGTCCTCGCGGTCATCGCAGCATGGCGGCCGGCGTATCGCGCCTCGCTCGTCGAACCCATGGAGGTTCTGCGCAGCGAATCGCCGCTCAATCCTTCACAGCGATCACGATGTCCTGATAGCTCAGAAACTCTTTCCTCCCACACCATGCGCCGTAATGAATCGGTTCGCGAATCGAGAGGCCCAATCCGCCGAACAAGCTCCGCACGTATGTCTCCTCAAAGGCCAGCGCAGCCTCCGGATTTTTCGCGTCCGCCGTAACGCACCCCGCAAGCCGATAAACAAAGTTCTGCGTGCTCAACTTCTTCTCGATCAGGCTCTCCGACTCCTCATTGAGAAAAAACATTGTGACGAAGCACGTCCCACCCTTCGTCAGAACGCGCGATATCTCCTTCGCGTAGTTCTCCATATCCGTGGGAAACATATGCGTAAACACAGAAGTGAGAAAGATGAAGTCGAAGCTGCAGTCCTTGTAGGGAAACCGGTAGCTCGACGCCTCAGACACGCCAGCCGGGTTATAGAACTCGTTCTTGACGTCGGAGTGAAGAAACTGAAACTTCGGATATCTGCGAGTGATATTGGCCTGGCACCACTTCACACCCCGTTTCACGATGTCAAAGCCGCGGTATTCCCCAGCGCCGGAAAGATAATCCGTCAGCGGAACCGCCATCCTTCCGATCCCGCACCCCACATCCAGCACCCGGTGCTCCGGCTTCAGTCCGCCGTATTGCGTGAAGAGCCTCCGGAACTCCTGTCCCACAGTCTTGAAATCGCCGTCGCCCACAAAGTGCAGTGTGCGTGGTGGAACCATCTCTCTCCGCCGCGCCGACATATCGGAAAGATCCAGCGCGCAGAGATACAGATGCTTCAGCGATCTCCTGACTGGAATCGGAATAGCCCGTCGCAATGCGTTCAACACAGCCCCTTGCCCCGCCAATATGGAATGGACATCCCATACTACCCGTCAGAAACGATACCGCGCCGTCACCGTCCCGCTGATCGGCGCCCCCGGAAACAGCTCCAGGTCCGAGTGTGACGAGTCGTAGTAGCGAGTGTTCGCCAGGTTGAACAGGTGCCCGTCAATCTCGGTATGCCGCCGGTGATAGAACACCGTCGCATCCAGCCGCGTGTACCCCGGCAGCTCCACCAGATTGTCGGTGAAGGCAAAGCTGTCCGTGTTGAAGTACACGCCGCCGCCCGCGCCCAATCCATTCGCAAAGCGATAGGTAGACCAGATGCTCCCGCTGTGCAATGGAATATCCGTCGGACGCTTGCCCTGGAAGGAAATGTTGTTGAAGCTGGCATTCGACTTCGTCACCACCGCGTCCTGGTATGCATAGCCCCCATACACCATCCAGCGCTGCGTTACGCTGCCCTGGAAGGACAGGCTTGCTCCCAGCGTGCGTTGCTCGCCCGTCAGCAGAAGTTGCGAGGGGTTTGCCGGGTTCGTCGTCTTGATGTTGTTGCGATCCAGGTCATAGACCGCCGCCGTTGAAATCAGCTTGTCGCCAAAGCTCGAAAACTTCGCGCCGCCCTCGTAATTCTGCGTCCGCTCCGGTGCCAGCTCCGCATTGTTCGCGGCCAGGTTCAGCGACTCGCCCGACGGATCGAAGTTGCGTGAATAGCTCACGTACAGCGTGCTCCACGACCTCGGCTGGTACAGCAGCCCGACGCGCGGGCTCCACTTGTTGTCCACGCGGCCCAGGTCCGGCATGCCTACCAGCCGCTGATCCAGGGTCTGCTTGAAGTTGTCAAAGCGCGCGCCCACCATCAGCTTCCACTGTGGCGCCAGTTGCATCAGGTCCTGCACGTAGAACGCCGCGGTCTGTCCCCAGAATCGGCCGTTGGTCGTTGGCGATGCGCCTGGTGTTGGGGGCAGGTCCGGCACCGGATTGTAGAGCGTCGTAGCCGGCGTAGTTCCGAAGAACTGCAGCCGGTCGATCGTCTGGCGTCCGTACTCGCCGCCCAGCAGCAGCGTGTGGCCGATGCCGGCAAAGCGACCGCTGCGATAAGCCTCCAACTGGTCAAAGATGTTCCGTTGAAACTGGTTTGCGTTGTACTGGCCGCGCAGGATCGTCGGATTGTCATCCACATCCCCGGCAGCATCGGCCGTGGCGTCGCCCAACGCCAGCAAAGGCTGCCCGGGTTTGTGTGCATGCGTCGACGATTGGCCTGCGATGATTCCGCCCGGCAGATTCATTTGGTATAGAAACACCGTCGACCAGCTCACAACGTCGCCCGCGTTGCGGAAGATCTCGTGAACGTGCCAGCCGTCTTGGAAGTCGTGACGCAGGTCGAAGGTCTCGTCCGTCGCTCCCTCGTGAATGTAATCGTGCGATGCGTTGGGCGACGAACCAAGAATGTATCCGTAGTAGTTTCCAATCGGCACCACGCCCTGCGGTCCATCGATGGCCGGAATACCGCGGTCCGGCAGTCGCTCATCGCGCAGCCGCTCCACCTGCAGATACAGATCGGTGTTCTCGCTCGGCCGCCAGCGCAGCGTCGGCGCAAACGCGTAGCGGTTCATGTAGTAGTAGTGCCGCTGGCTGCCCGTGAACTCGCCGGCGCCGGTCAGCCGGCCGCCCAGCGTATTGTTCAGCCATGAGTCGGAGGTATCCGATTCCAGGCGCCGCTCACCGTAGCTGCCGCCCGTCACCGCCACCGAGCCTTCCACTCCCTCCATGGTCGGCTTCTTCGTGACACGGTTTACCAAACCTCCAGAGGAGCCGCGGCCGTACAGCACTGCCGCCGGGCCCTCCACCACGTCCAGTTGCTCCGTGTTCGACAGGTCGCGGAAATATTGAGCATCGTCGCGCACGCCGTCGATGTACTGATCGGTTCCCGCATTGAAGCCGCGAATAGAAAACGAGTCACGGCGACCCTCGCCCAGCGTCGGCTGCACGCCCGGTATTCCGGCAAGCGCATCCTTCACGCTGTCTACACCGCGGTCTTCCAGCAGTTGCTGTGTCACGGTGTAGGTGGACTGCGGCAGATCCAGCACCCGGATCGGCACCCGGCTCCCCGTGGTCTGCACTGTCGTGGCGTAGCCATCGGAGGCAGTTACGGTGACCGTCTCCACGTTCTTCTCGACCTTCAAGGTCAGCGTCAGATGCGTCTGCGCGCCGGCATGCAGTTCCACGGACTGCTCTACCTGCTGATAACCAGTCTCGACCGCGGAGACCCGATAGGTCCCGCCCGGCAGGTCAATGTGGAAGGTGCCCGTGGCGTCCGCCACCACATCGGCCGATGCCCCCGCTTCGCCGGCAAAGTGCACCTTCGCACCCGGCAATAGTCCGCCGGAGGCGTCCAGAATCACGCCTTCCACATGAACAACGCCCGGTTTATCGGAAGAAATCAGTGGCGCCGGAACGGCATTTGGCACGGAATCAGGGGCAGCCGGCACGGAATGGGCAAAGGATGATGTGGCCGGGAGAACGAGGAGGAGACAGCCGAGCACGAAGCACGGCGCAGCCAGGGTACGGCAAGGATGCGTCATGGGAGAGCCTTCCAAAAGGTATCAATAGGACTGAATCAGTCGTATTTAAGCAAAGCGGAAAGGCCGAATTGTCATGGAAATGTAAGCCAAAAAGAAAAATGCGATCAAAATGGTCTGAATCCAATTCCTGGTCAAGATGGAGGCTGTCAGCAGCGTGGCATGCACTGGATGGAGTGTCGCGGTTGCAATGGCGGATCAGGCCGCGCCGAATCGCCGCCGTCATAGCCAGTTGGCTCTGAAGAATCCCACTATGGGACTTGTGATACTGCGAACCTTCAAAAACTTGCCAATTTACCCCATCGAATTCGCTATGCTGCAAGTAGAGATCAAATCTCTCGCTCCTGGCTTCCTGGCGAGAGGTCCCCTAACACTTAATTTTCAATGGTTTGTGGATAAGTCCAATGATTGGAAATATTTAGCTGTAAACTCAATGGAATGACATTTTTAGCCGTAAGTGCGGCTCTGTCAGCAACTTAGCAAGGGGCCATGCCCATAACTCCAATGGAATGACATTTTTGCGGCTAAATACGCCTCTGTCAACAACTTAGGCATCCGCACGGGCGCTAAGTCCCTACAGAAGAACCACTAATCAATTTGGGAGTGAGGACAGGGGGGGTACCTGTCCGTCAGAAGATCTTGACGCGGAAGGTCAGGTACTTCTTCGGGTTCTCGCGGATCTGCGTCACCAGGTTCCGGCTCTCGCTCAGCATGGCATCGGCATTGTTGTACAGCGAGGGGTTCACCACGAGCTGACCGATCGAGCCCTGGCCGCTGTTGATCTTGTCCACGATCGCGTCCAGCTTTTCGACCGTGTCTCGGAACTTGGCCTGGAACTGGGGATCTTTGGCCAGCATCCCAATCGTCCCTTTGCCCTGGTTCACCTCGGCGAGCAGCGTGTTCGCATTCGTCACAGTCCGGTTCAGGTTGTCGTAGAACGTTTGGTCCTTCAGCAGCTTGCCCAGCGAGCCCTGGCCGTTGTCGATCTCTGTCGTCATGTGGTCCAGCCGCGCCGTCGTCTCGTTGATGTGGTTGTAGAGCGTGTCATCGTTCAGTAGCTTGCCGATGGTGCCCTTGCCCTGGGTCAGGTTGGTGCTCAGCTTGGCGAGCTGGTTCACCGTCTCGTTCGCCTTGTTGTAAAGACCGGGATCATTGATCAACTGGCCGATCGAGCCCTTGCCGGTGTTCAGCGAATCCACCAGGCTGTCGATCTTGGCCAGGATCGTGTTTACCTGCTCGATCGTGCCCTGGCTGGACTTGATCACGTCCGAGAGATTCGGGCTCTCGGTGGTGCTCAACTCGTCGTTGTTCTTTACCTGGGGGCCGATCGCATGCTTGGAATCGATGTTCACCACCGTATCGCCCAGCACGCCGATCGTGTCCAGGCTGGTTTTGGAATCTTGGTGAATGTCAGGAATGTACCGGTTGCTGACCTTCATGATGACCTCGACCGGCGTCAGCTTGCGCGACGCGTCGATGCGGATCGATTTCACGCTGCCGACGGTGTAGCCCTCAAGATTAACCGGAGCCCCAACTTTCAGGCCGGCCGCGTTTTCGAAGTAGGAACGGAGAATGGTCTTGCCGGTAAAGATGCCGCCGGTGCTGCCGGACATCAGGAAGATCAGCGCCGTGAGCGCAGCCAGCGCGATAATGACCAGCACTCCTACCTTGAGCTGTGACCACTGCACTTCCTGTTGACTGGGCACGAAACCTCGCTGGTCTTCCTCGAAACGAACTTACCCGGAACAAAGTCGAACAACGCCTACCGATGAGAGTACCAAATGGCGCTGCTGGAATTGGCCTGTAAAACAGGGGAACGGTCGCCATCTTGGATGAGACAGGATTAGCTACCGTCGCAGCGACTCAGAACTCCGCCTTAACCTTCGAGGATCACCAGCGCCATGGACTGTGATCCCGTATGCGTGATGGAGAGCGAGCTGTGGCGCACGCCCATCGTCCGGGCGATCTCGGCCGCGCGGCCATGCAGCAGCAGCAGCGGCCGGCCCGCCGGCTCGCGGCCTACCTCGATCTCGCGCCATGTCACGCCGAAGCCGATGCCTGTCCCCAGCGCCTTCGCTGCGGCCTCCTTGGCCGCAAACCGTGCCGCGAAGCTCTCCGCGGCATTGCGCCGCTTGCGCTCGCAGTAGGCGATCTCTCCCGGAGTGTAGATACGCGTCAGGAAGTGGCTGCCATAACGCGCGATGGAGCGGGCGATGCGCTCGATATCGATCACGTCGATGCCGGTGCCGAGGATCATAGGGCGAAGCTTCCTTGTACGCCCATTAGCCAGCTTCCACCAAGCCGTAACGCCGCTGCCACGCCTGCTTCAGCCGTGCGGCCACGATAGCTCGCTCGGCTTCAGTCGCTTCCGCGCCGGCGCTGGCCACGAACGCCGCCGCCTCACGCTTCGCCAGCTCCAGCATCTCCCGGTCGCGGACCAGGTTAGCAACCCGGAAGTCCGGCAGCCCGGCCTGACGGGTGCCGAAGAACTCCCCCGGCCCGCGCAGCGACAGATCCAGCTCGGCCAGCTCGAACCCGTCCTGCGTACGCACCATCGCATCCAGGCGCTGTTCTGCCTCCGGTGACACCCGGGCGCCGGTCATCAGCATGCAATAGCTCTTCGCCCCCCCACGCCCCACGCGCCCGCGCAGCTGATGCAGCTGTGCGAGGCCAAAGCGCTCGGCGTGCTCAATGACCATGATCGTGGCATTAGGCACGTCGACGCCAACCTCGATCACGGTGGTCGAGACCAGCACATCCAGTTCGCCACGTTGGAAGCGCCGCATCACGATCTCCTTATCGTCCGCGCTGAGGCGGCCGTGCAAGAGGCCGAGCCGAAGGCCCTGCAAAGCCCCATCTCGGAGCTCCTCGTACATCTGGGTGGCGGCCTTGAGCGTCGGGCGCTCGAAGAGCGAGGGCGTCTTTGAGCCTCGCTTGGGAGCCTTGGCCGGGGGCTCCTCCGGATCAGGGAAGTCGAGCTCCGGCTGGTCTTCGCTGGGGCCCTCGATGACGGGATAGACAATGTAGGCCTGTCGTCCTGCGGCCACTTGCTTGCGGATAAACTGCCACACCTCGTCGGCCCGGTCATCGCTGCCCCGGCGCGTGACAATGGGGGTGCGGCCGGGTGGCAGCTCATCCAGAACGCTCAGATCCAGATCGCCATAGAGCGAGAGGGCCAGCGTGCGCGGGATGGGTGTCGCCGTCATCACCAGTACGTCGGGCTCCCCCTGGCCGGGTTTCTTCATTAGCCGGAAGCGCTGCATCACGCCAAAGCGATGCTGTTCATCAACGACGACCAGGCCAAGCCGGTTGAATTCTACCTTCTCCTCGATGAGCGCATGGGTGCCGATGATGAGGTCTGCTTCGCCATGTGCGATGCGTCCGCGCGCCATCCGTTTGTGATGCAGGTCAAGCGATCCGGTGAGAAGGGTGACTCGATAATCGCGCGTCGCTCGCTCCAGCAGCTTGCGTGCAGCCAGGTAGTGCTGCGTCGCGAGGATCTCGGTGGGCGCCATGAGCGCTGCCTGGTAGCCATTCTCGATGGCGATCAGCATTGCCTGTAGAGCGACGATGGTTTTGCCGGAGCCGACATCGCCCTGCAGCAGCCGGCGCATCGGACTCGGCTGCTTCATGTCTTCGACGATCTCGCCGAGGGCGCGCTTCTGCGCTGTTGTGGGATGGAAGGGCAGGACCTCGCGCAACGCGGCGCGGACCTGCTCATTGGGTACGAAGGCAATACCGGCGCGCTCCTTTGCCTTGCGCCGCTTGATCTCCAGGCCCAGCTCGAGAAAGAACAGCTCTTCGAAGATGAGCCGTCGATGCGCTGGGGTGCGAGAGCTCTGTAATTGGCTCAGGAGAATTGCGGCGTCTGGAAAGTGTACTTGTTGCAGCGACGTATCCCGCGATGGCATGCCGAGGCGCTCCAGCATCGCGGCCGGCAGTGTCTCTGGAATGTGCTCGCGCAGCTCGTGGAGGAGGTCGAAAAGCTGACGTCGTACCCACCGCGGGCCGAGCTTCGATCCGCCAAGGCTTTCGTAGATGGGCGTGATGCGCCCCATCTCCAGGCTGCTGAACTCCTCTGTGGCCTCGGGTAGCACCTCGAATTGGGGCTGGATCATTTTGAAGCCGCGCGAGGAACGCGACGGCTCGACCTTGCCGAAGACGGCGACCGTCTGACCGGTTTGGAAGCGGTCTTTCAGATATGTGCCACGAAACCAGATGCACTTGAGCGAGCCGGTGCCCTGGCCGAGCGTCATCTCGAAGATTGGCATCGCTCGCGTACGCAGTAGCACCGATCCACGCACCTCGCCGATGACGCTAGCCATCTCGCCAGGGACGAGTTCATGCAGTGCCCGGGGATTGGCGCGGTCTTCGTAACGGAAGGGGAGGTGATAGAGCAAATCCTCTGCGGTGCGGATCTCTTTTTCGGCGAGCGACTCAGCGATGCGCGGCCCGATTCCTTTGATGAACTGGACGGGCGTATCGATCGCGAGCACGCTCTGATGCTAGAGCATTTTCGCTAATACTGTGCGCTGCGGAGCTTCACGCGGTGCGGCTTCCTTGATGAAAGCCACGAGAGCGATCGCCGGAGCGGTTTCACCCTATACCGAACATGCTCTACCAGCGCCGAATCGGACTGCTACACTGCAGGCACTTTAAAGCATTGAATGAATGAGACGATACAGCATGCGCTGAGCTGGCAGAGGCGACTGATGCTCTGGGTGGTGCCGCCGCTAGTCGCACTGCTGCTGTGGGTGCTGGACGCAACACTGCGCTATGAGGAGATTTGTGAGGAGGGCGGCCATGCAGACCAGCCAGGCGAGGCCAGTGTGTGGTGCTTCTGGCATCGTTGCCTGCTCCCAGCTGCCTGCTTCTTTCGCGGGCGGCCGCGCACGACTCTGCTTATTAGCGCAAGCTTTGATGGCGAGCTGATCTCTAGGACCATCGAGCGCATGGGATATGAGACGGTTCGGGGTTCGAGCTCACGCGCAGGAGCCGGCGGGTTGCGTGCCTTGGCACGCGCGATCCGTGACGGGGCGACCGCGGTCATTCCTGGCGATGGTCCGCGCGGTCCGCGATATGTTCTCAAGCCCGGCATCACAAAGCTGGCGCAGCTGACCAGATTGCCGATGAACAGCTTCTATCTTCTGCCGCAACGCGCCTGGGTGATGCGTTCCTGGGATGCTTTGCTGGTCCCGAAGCCCTTCTCACGGGTTGTGATGGTCTGGGGCCGCCCCGTTCCACCACCGGAGTCAAGCGATGGCGAGGAGCAGGCCCGGCTCGCTGCTGAAGAGACGCTCGAGCGATTGCGTGCTTTGGCCGAAGGCCATTTCAACAGTCATGCGCCCGCATCGCACTAGAATCAACTAGTGCTTGTCTCTGATTTTGACTTTTCCCTGCCCGAGGAACTGATTGCACAGGAGCCACCCGAGGAACGCGGCGGCTCACGTATGCTTCTGCTTGACCGGGCGACAGGCGCACGGAAGGACGAGGTCTTCGCGCAATTCCCGGAGCATCTGCGAGCAGGAGATGTACTGGTGCTGAATGATTCGCGTGTCATTCCGGCGCGCCTTTTTGGAATGCGCAGCCGCCGTCCGGATGAAAAGGAATCTGCCCCGGGCGGCATTGAAGTGCTGCTCACGGAGCAGATCGACACCTGGGAGTGGAGCGCTTTAGTGAAGCCGGGCCGCAAGCTCCGGGTAGGCGACGGAATCGAGTTTGCCGGTGGGGATGACACAAATCTCCATGCCGAGATCGTGAATGCCGGGGAGCGTGGTGAACGGGTACTGCGATTCACGCCTGTGGCGGACTTCGAACAGCGGCTCGATGCGGTCGGCCACACGCCGTTGCCCCCTTACATTCACCGCGATGACCGGGCACTCGATCGTGAGCGGTATCAGACGGTCTATGCGAGACAGCGTGGGTCTGCGGCAGCGCCTACGGCGGGATTGCATTTTACGTCGGAGATACTTGCGCGGACCAGAGCAGCGGGCGTCGAAGTCTGCACCATCACCCTGCACGTTGGGCTCGGCACATTTCAGCCAGTAAGTGTGGCAGATACAACGCAGATCCAGCTCCATAGCGAGCGCTATGAGCTATCTCCTAAATGCGCTGAGCAGATCAATGCGGCGCGACACGAGGGCAGGCGCATTGTCGTTGCGGGAACAACGGCTGTCCGTACCCTGGAGCACTGCGCCGCGACAAGCGCCGACGGCGACTTGCACCCACATACCGGGACAACGACCATCTTCATTTCTCCGGGAGTTCGCTTTCGGGTTGTGGATGCGCTGCTCACGAACTTCCATCTGCCACAATCGACGCTGCTCATGCTGGTATCTGCCTTTGCCGGGCGCGACAATACGCTTGCGGCCTATCGACATGCCGTGGAAGCGCGCTATCGGTTTTTCTCCTACGGCGATTGCATGTTCATCTCATAAGCAGGAGCATCATGCCAAATACCGAAGCCAAGCCGCCGATCTTCCTGCTGGACTCAATGTCCTTCATCTTCCGCGCCTATCACGCGATGCAGCGCCAACGGCCTATGTCCACACGCAGTGGCGTGCCGACGGCGGCAACCTATGTCTTCGTGAACATGATCAACAAGCTCCGGCGCGATTTCTCGCCGCATTACTTTGCCGCCATTTTTGATACCAGTGCGCCTGTATTTCGCGATGAGCGGGCGAAGTCGATGACATCGGTACGCAAATTCAACATCAAGACGCAACAGTTCGAAGAGATAGCGTACGAAGGCTACAAGGCGAACCGAACGGAGATGCCAGCGGATCTTGCGCAGCAGATTCCGTATATCCGGCGCGCTCTCGAGGCCTTCCGCATTCCTATCATCCAGTACGAAGGTTTCGAAGCCGACGACGTGATCGGCACCCTGGCACATAAAGCCGAGCTTTCAGGCCACAAAGTGTACGTGGTGTCGAACGACAAAGACATGTTGCAACTGGTGACAGACCACGTGCTGGTGTTGAATCCGGTAAAGGACAATATGGTGCTGGATCGTGCGGCCGTGGAGGAGACGCTGGGCGTACCGCCGGAACGGGTGATCGACGTGATGGCCTTGCGCGGTGATTCCATCGACAACATTCCTGGCGCGCCGGGAATCGGGGACAAGGGATCGGTGGAGCTAATCCAGCAATTCGGTTCGCTTGAGTCCGCGCTCGATCGCGCCGATGAAGTGAAGCGAAAGTCCTATCGCGAGTCGCTGCAGAACAACCGCGACAACATTCTGTTAAGCAGAGAACTGGTGACGATCCACTGCAGCGTGCCTGTAGACCTTGAGTTGGTTAGGATGCAAACGCAGGAGCCAGATGTCGCTGCGGCGCGTGCGCTGTTCAATGAGTTGGAATTTACGACGCTGCTGAAAGAACTCGCGCCTGATGTGGATGCGACACGAGCAGAGCTGATCATCGCGCCGGCGGAGGAGGATTACGCGCGGTTCTTTTCCGCGGCGCAGAACGGCTTCGCGATCGCAGTGGGCGTGACCTTCCTTGAAGCGCTGACGGAGCAGGTGAGTGAAGCACAGGTAGAAGCGGTGGAGGAAGAGGCGCCGTTGCTGCGCAATCTATCGCTGCTGGATACCCTTGAGGACGCAGAGCGCGCGGAAGCCTCGACGGAGCGCGAGCATTTTGTCGCGGTGTCGGCGGAGGAAGGCCGAGCGTTGCGTATCTCGCTCACATCATCGCAAGGAGCGCGACTCAAAGAGTTGCTGGAAGATGCTGCAGTACCGAAGGCTGTGCATGACCTGAAGGCGACCGCGCGTACGCTCGACAGTCATGGAATTACGATTGCGAATGTCCGTGACGATCTCATGCTTTACTCCTACCTAATCAATCCGACGCATGCGGCCCATCGTCTAGCAGATGTTGTGGCACGCTTTACCAGTAATCCGCTATCGGAAGTGGGGGAGCGGCAGCTATCCGAGCAGGCGGCGGCAATCCGTCTGTTGGCGGGAAGCATGCGCCACGACGTAGAGGAGATCCGAACACTCGAAGTCTACGAGACGATCGACCTTCCACTCGTGCCGGTGCTTCTTGGAATGGAGCGCGTGGGCGTCCGGATTGATGTGAATGTGCTTACGGGGCTAGCCAAGGGTCTTGACGTGGACATGACGCAGATTAGCGAGCAGATCTTTGAGCAGGCTGGGCAACGTTTTAATTTGAATTCACCAAAACAACTGGGCGACGTTTTGTTCAACAAGATGAAGCTGCCGAAACCGCTGAAATATGGCAAGGGTAAGGTGGTCTCCACAGCGCAAGACGTCCTCGAAGAGTTGGCGGTGCATCATCCTGTACCGGCGCAGGTGCTGGCCTACCGTCAGTTGGCCAAGCTGAAGTCGAACTATGTGGACTCTCTCCCGCTTCTCGCAGATAGCGAAGGGCGTGTCCACACCACCTTCAACCAGGTGGGAACAGCAACGGGCCGGCTCTCCTCTACAAATCCTAATTTGCAGAACATCCCGATTCGCACAGAGAAGGGACGCGAAATCCGCGCGGCATTCATCGCTTCGCAGGGTCATGCACTTCTCTCTGCCGATTATTCGCAGATCGAGCTACGGCTGATGGCGCACTTTTCTGACGATCCGCTGCTCGTGCAAGCGTATCGGTCAGGACAAGACATTCACACCTTGACGGCATCCGAAGTGTTTGGCGTTCCGTCCGCTTCTATGAGTAAGGAAACGCGTAACCGCGCCAAGGCCGTGAATTTCGGTATCGTCTATGGCATCTCTCCGTTTGGACTTGCGGCGAATCTCAGTATTCCGCAGGCCGAGGCTAAGCTCTACATCGAAACCTATTTTGCAAGATATGTCGGCGTTCGCCAGTTTATCGATCGTCTACTCGATGAGACGCGCGCTACGCAGCAGGTGCGCACGCTCTTTGGCCGCGTGCGACCGATTCCTGACATCCAGAGCCGGAATCCGAATTTGCGAGGGTTTGCCGAGCGCACGGCCGTGAACACGCCACTACAAGGCACAGCGGCAGATCTTATCAAGATCGCGATGATCCGGATTGACCAGAAGCTACGCGATCAAAAGCTAAAGGCAAGAATGACGCTGCAGGTTCACGACGAGCTGCTGTTCGACGTGCCGGAGGATGAGATCGATGCCGTACGCTCGCTTGTGAAGCAGGAAATGGAAAACGTCATAGAGCTCAACGTTCCGATCGTCGCTGACGTGGGCGTAGGACAGAACTGGCGTGATCTAAAGGGGTAGTCAAGAGATAATTCAGACGCCGAGTGTGCTGCGGATCGCCTCCGCGATACGTTCCGCGTGCCGCTCCATCTCTTCACGCGACTCTGCTTCTATCATGACGCGAGCAAGAGCTTCGGTGCCGCTGTAGCGTACGACGACGCGTCCTTTGCCCTGCAGTGCAGACTCCGCTTCTTGGATGCGCTCGCTCACCTCTGGAATCTGCTCCAGCGGCTGCTTCTCTCGAACCCGCACATTCACGATCACCTGCGGGAAGACCTTCAGATCGGCGACGAGCTGGTGTAGCGGCTTGCCGGAACGCTGCACGATATCGAGTACCAGCAACGCGGTCAGCAGGCCGTCCCCCGTGGTGCTGTGCGCAGGGAAAAGGATGTGTCCGGACTGCTCACCGCCCAGAGTGGCATTGTGCTGGCGCATCATCTGCAGCACGTACTTATCGCCCACTGGCGCTCGCAGCATGCGGATATGATTCAAGCCAAGCGCGGCCTCCAGGCCCATATTTGACATGGTCGTGGCCACGACCGTGTTGTCCTTGAGGGCTCCACGCGTCTGCAGATCGCGCGCAGCGAGCAGTAATACCGCGTCGCCGTTGACTACATTTCCATTTGCGTCCGCGAAAAGCGCGCGGTCCGCGTCCCCGTCGAGCGTGATACCGACATCCGCCTTGCGCGCAATGGCTTCGGCCGCGACAATTTCCGGATGCAATGCGCCGCATCGCTCGTTGATATTGCGTCCATCTGGGTGGGAATGCGTCAGATGAAGCGTGCCGCCAAGTGTCGCGAATAGTTCAGGAGCGATGGCGGAGGCAGCGCCATTTGCACAATCGAGGACCACGCTTTTCCCGTTGAGGTTAAGCGCCGGCACAACTTGGCGGAGGTATGCCTCGTAATCATGACGATGGGTGGTTTGCACCGGCAGCGGTCTCGTTGATACCTGAGAAGAAAATGCGGGATCAGCCAGGTGGCGGAAGATTTCAGCCTCAATCTCCAACTCTTGCTCATCGGGCAGCTTGTAGCCGTCGTGGCCAAAGACCTTGATGCCATTGTCCTGCCAAGGATTGTGCGATGCAGAGATGACCACGCCCGCGTGGAATCCATGTTTCCGCGCGAGAAAAGCGATTCCTGGCGTCGTGATGACTCCGGCGCCTTCTACGGTGGCTCCGCCCTCGCGCAATCCATTCGCAGTGGTTGCACTGATCCATTCGCTCGATTCGCGTGTGTCCATGCCCAGAATCACGCGCGGGTTCGCTGTATCACGACGGAGCGTATACGCCAGAGACAGCCCAACAGCGTGAATCGTGCGCGGATCCAGCGGGGCTTCACCAGCCACTGCGCGAATTCCATCGGTCCCAAAAAGCTTTCTCATATCTTGTGCTCTGTATGTACCACTGTGCTCGTCACTACGCCTCGCGAAAGTTGTGTCTTCAGGATGTCTCCGCTCGCGGTCGCCGATGCGTCATGCAGCAATTGTCCAGCAGCTGTAAAGGTGAGGCTGTAGCCGCGGTCGAGCACTGAGAGTGGCGAGAGTGCAGCCAGCCGGCCATCGACTTCCTTGCGGGCCGCACGTGCGCGCTCGAGGCCAGTCACGACCGCGGTTCGGCTGCGGGATCCCAGATGTTCAATCGTCTGGCGTAAACGATGGCATTGATGCGCAGGCGATTGCAACAGCAGTCGGTTTGACAGGACCGCTGTCGCGCGATCAGCAGAGAACACACGCTTCTGCAATGCGCGATGCAGACGTTCCGTGGCCGTCGTGCACAACTCGCTGCGAGAGTGCAGCGCCTGGAACCTGCTCTGTTGAAGCAGGCGTCCATGGAGATGCTGCAGGCTCACGGCCTTTGCATGTAGCAGTTGCTGCCAGGAGCTCGCCAGGCGGAACTGCTGCTCGTCGATGCGCTGTAGGCCGCGATCCAGCTTGCGGCGAACGCGAGCAAAGGCAGCCTCCGGCGAGACCGCGGCGAATCGGCGTTGCGTCAGCGCGATGGAATAGCGGCAGGCGCGCAGGAGACGCAATTGCAATGCCTCGATGCGCTCTTCCACACCATGTTGCAGCGCAGTAAGCAGCTCGGCCGCGGCGGAGGGGGTGGGGGCACGCAGGTCGGCGACGAAATCAGCGATGGTGAAGTCCGTCTCGTGTCCGACCGCAGAGACTACGGGAATTGCGGACCCGGCGATTGCTCGGGCGAGGATCTCGGTATTAAAAGGGGCAAGGTCCTCGGGCGAGCCACCACCACGGGCGATAACGATTGCATCCACGGTCTTCACCCGATTGAAATGAAGAATGCCTGAGGCGAGTTCGCCGGCTGCCTGCTCGCCTTGCACCGATGCAGGGTAGAGCGCCACGTCGAGGCCAGCGTGGCGCCGGCCGATGATGTTGAGGAAATCGTGAATGACGGCGCCCGATGATGATGTGACGATGCCGATGCAGCGGGGGAAGGGAGGCAGGGCGCGTTTGCGGTCCGCGTCAAAAAGGCCCTCATCCTGTAACTTCTTCTTCAACTGCTCAAATGCGAATTGCAGCGACCCGGCTCCGAGTGGTTCGAGCGTCTCAGCGACGAGCTGAAGTTGACCGCGCTCCTCGTAGATGGAGATGCGGCCACGCACCAAGACGTGCAGAGAGGCCTCCGGACGAAAGCGCAGGAGTGCCGCCTGTCGCCGAAAAAGGACCACCGGAAGCTGGCCCTCTTCATCTTTCAGGGTGAAATAGATATGTCCCGACGCGGCGCTGCGCAGATTTGAAATTTCGCCTTCGACCCAGCAGTCGGGATAGGCTCGCTCAACATGGCCACGGATTTCCGTGACCAGCGCGCATACGGTCCAGATGCGGCGCGACTCTGGCTGTCGCTCAGAAGGGAAGACCAGTCCCAACTGGTCTTCAGCGGCTTTGCGAGCCTCGTTGCCGGACCTGTCGTTTTCTGAATGCAGATGTGCCAAACGATGAGTTTACACCGGGATGTGCGTAGCTCAGGCGCGCCGTTTTCCTGCATCCTTGGACTTGTCCTCGATCATCCGGTCGAGTTGATCGATGGCACGCTGCAATGCTTCCAGATCGAATGGACTGATGGGTGCGGCAGACTCCAGCATCACCTCGACCTGCCGGGCAAGATTTGTACCATCGGGCAGGCCAAAGGTACCCAGAATCCCGGCGAGCTTGTGAGCCGCATCCGCACCCGCCCGCCGAGCATTCTTGTCTGCCGGATTGGCTCGCAATGCCCGATGAGTCGTGCGCAGTACATCCAGCCGCTCGCCTATGGTTTCTCGGCTCCGCGACCAAAGCGTTGCGAGCAGGTCGTGAAGCTTACCTGTAACCTCTTCAGGAGCGGCGTGAGGGGGACGAGGATCTGCCATGAAAGTCTCCTAATGTATCTGAGTCCAGCCCAGAGTTTGCGAGACCTGCGTCGAAAGCGTAAGTGGGTCGAAAGGTTTAAACAGAATTCCCGCGACACCAAGTTCCGCAAAGCGGCGTTGGTCGGAGCCCTGAACCTTGGCAGTGAGCAAAATAACTGGAATCTTTGCAGTCTTCGGATTTTTCTGCAATTGCAGAAAGGTCGTCGGGCCGTCCATCGCCGGCATCATCACATCCAATAGGATAGCGTCTGGATGCTCTTGCTCGGCCCGTTCCATCCCCTGTTTCCCGGAGTTGGCCAGCACCACTTCCCAACCAGCGACCGTTTCCAGGCTCAATCCAGCAACCTGACGGATATCTTCTTCGTCATCAATGATGAGTATGCGGCGTGTCATAAGAATGTGAAACCATAAACGACGGCATACCGGGAATGGAATACCCAGTTGTATGCACATTCTGAGAGGGAGCACGCAGCATGGCAAGTACTAATGACTCCACCTCCTGGGCTTGCACCCGAGCTTTGGTGAGAAAGTTCGTTGGGCCAAGCTGAAGCTGGGCACGTTCCGCTTCGCTCAGATCGCGCGCCGAGTACACAAGCAGTGGAAGAGAATGCAATTCCGGATGATGCCGCAACCGCTCGACGAGGCCATAGCCATCGCCGTCCGGCAAGCCAACGTCCAGGATCATCAAACTCGGAGTGAACGAAGCGCAGAGTTCCAGGGCTGCCTGACGGGTACTGGCATGTAGAACGTGCACCCCTGCCCGCTCAAACGTGGCGCTAATGACGCGTGCAAGATCGAGATCGTCTTCTACCAGGAGAATCTCGGCCCAGGTCTTCTGCCGGTTCAATACCGACGAGAGTTCATCGAGGAGATCCGACTCCTGCGCAGGGACTTGCAGCCATCCATCCGCGCCCAGACCAAGTGTGGAAGCTTTACTGATGGCGTGAGCGCTCAGAATGATGACCGGCACATCGGATGTAGCCAGCTCTTCCTTCAGGATGCGCAGGGCTTCCCATCCCGACATATCCGGCAAAGTCAGATCGAGCAACACGGCGCGAGGCGCCTGCCGCTGTGCGTGGGCGAGAGTCTCACGTCCACTGGATGCCTCGATGACGTTGTAACCATGGAAGCGCAGGCTCGCAGCGAGGCTGGTCCGTGTTTCGCCATCGCCAGTGCTGATAAGCACCGTCTCACGCTCGGCGCTGGGAGCTGGTTCCGGGCGGGTTTGCTGTTGGGGGTCGGCCGGCAGGAACATGCGGAAGATAGCGCCGCGTACTGGATTCTGCTCGGCCCAGATGCGTCCTCCATGCTGATCCACGATGGTGCGGCAGATGGCGAGTCCCAGGCCTGTACCGCCCTTTTGCCGGGAGTCTGAGGCGTCGACTTGCTGAAAGCGGTCGAAGATGGTTTCCAGCTTGTCCTCGGGAATCCCGCGGCCCTCGTCACTGACGTTCAGCGAAACCCCCTCGTCGGACTTCTCTATCGATACGGTGACCGTCGAGTCGGGTGGAGAAAATTTGATGGCATTGCTCAACAGGTTGGTCATCACCTGTTGCAAACGGTCCGGATCGGCGACGAATTCTACAGGCGTGGTACGAAGGACGAGTTTGACGGAGGCATTGTCGGCCACCGGTGTTACTGCTTCGATGGCCTGCTGTGCCAACTCGGAGAGCGAGCAGGGCCGGAAGCTGAGCGGCGCACGGCCAGATTCCATGCGCTCCAGATCAAGAATGTCATTGATAAGCCGCACCAGGCGGTCAGAATTGTTCACCGCGATGCGCAGCAGGTTAGCCGCCTTCTCATTCACCTCGCCAAGCAATCCGGTGGAGAGTAAGCCGAGCGATCCTCGGATCGATGTCAAGGGCGTACGCAGTTCGTGGCTGACCGTCGAGACAAACTCGTCTTTCATGCGGTCAAGGGCCTGCCGCTGGCTCACGTCACGGAAGTTCAGCACGCTGCCGGTTACGCTGCCATGAATCTGCATCGGCGTCAGCGTGAACTCGACTGGGAACGAGCTGCCATCCGGTCGGTAGAAGATGTCCTGCCCGTGTGTGCCGTCCTTGGCGAAAAGGCCGCGTCGAATAAAACAGTGTGAGGCGCAGGCGGTAGGGCTGCCATAGACATCCTCATGGACAATAGCGTGCACGAAGCGGCCCGTAAGTGCGTTGGGGACCGTGCCGAGCATACGGGCTGCCGCCGGGTTGGCAAAGGTGACGCGGCCGTGCTGGTCGGTGCCCAATATGCCGTCGGCAACCGTGTTGAGGATGGATTCTTTCTGCCGGTTGAGCTCGGTGACACGCTTTTCCTGAACCGAGCGGCCGAGGAACTGGCCCACCGAGGCGCAAACGGTTTCTACGGTGGCCATGATCTCCACTTCAGCCGCCATGCGCTTGCGGCTGAAAAATTCGATTACAGCGATAACCTGGTTGCCGACGCGAACCGGCACGCCCCAGCAGGTGCTTAGACCATCCGACTTTGCGCCGTCGCGTGTGTTGAACCGGACGTCGCTGTGGATGTCCTCAACCCAGATGGATGCGCCCTGCACCCAGACCTGTCCAGGTAAGCTCTCTCCCGGGGCGAACTCCGTAATGGAGCTTTTCGCGAGGGTAGAGGGAAAGACGCAATCGGCCGCCATCCACATGCTGCCGTAGCGCAATACCTGGTGACCCGAATCGACGCGCCACAACTCGACCAAATCGAACCCAAGGTGGCTGCCCAGAGCTGAGAGGATGCGCGGTAACGAGTCCTCTGTAGAGGCCTCCTGGACGACCTGTCCTACACCCAGTTGCATGGCAAGCCGGCGCTCGCGCTGGTTGCGAAGTGTGACATCGCGGAGGATGCAGCGAACGGCGCGGGGCCGCCCCGCTTCACGCAGGCCGAAGAGGCTGGCTTCCATCTCTCTCGTGCGTCCCGCTGAATCTTCCATACGCAGGTGGACCTGCTCAATGTGTTCACCAGCGAGAGCCCGCTCAAATATGGCGGCGGCCTGCGATTGAATCGCAAACGGAAATGCTAATGCGAAGCCCTCAAGCATTCTGGCCGAGGCAGCATCGCGGCCAAAATACCGCTGCCACGCGGAGTTTACGTAGAGATACTTACCCTCGGCTGAGAGCATCGCGATCATCTCAGTGAGGTTTTCAAAGTAATCCTGATACCGGATCTCCAGCGACGCATTGACAGCTTCTTCTGCCGCCGTGTCGGTAATTTCTTTCTCCATCAGGACGGAGCGCAGGTGGCGTTCGTGGCGCAATTTCAGCAGGCAGATCGCGGCGAAGCAGGTCTGCATCGCACCCCAGGCCAGAAAGACGACGATCGGTTTTGCAGGACTCCAGACAAGGCCGCTTCCCGAATACATCATGACGACAACGGTGTAGGCGGTAGAAAGCAGCGTGAGCGCGAACATGGCGAGCCAGACCGGTCGGCCGCTCAGCCAATGGGTGAAGAGACGTTCGTGCTGACTCATTGAAGAGTGCAAAGGTCAAACCTTAATTCGGCAAAAGTGGGTGAGCATGTCTCGGAAACGATTGCTTTGTGGGAGAACACGCACAATCCAAAAAAAATCAACAACTTACATAACTGTTCAGAAGCTCTTGCTTACACAATTGGCCCAAAACACCATTGCCCGCTGTTGGTCCGATAGGCAAGACGCTCATTTAGCCCGCGGCCCAGCAGGTACGAAACGATATTCCGGGCATTGTTTTCTGGCGATATCGCTTGGTGAGTATAGAAGGTAACTCTTACCGATAGTCAAAAGAATTGTCCTAAGTAATCAAAAAACAAGGGTTACTGCACTACTAATGGTGCATTTCTTATATACGGAGTATGCGGCTTTTGAGTCGGTGCCGTGCCCGGTAGGAGCCAAAATGTAAACGGCCCATCCGAAGGATGGGCCGTTTTGGGAATCAGACGAGATCTATATCAGGCGACAACCGGCTCCAGGAGGCGCGCCCAGCGGCGTTCCCGTCGCGCCGTGTAGGCCTGCTTGTGATAGGCGTACCCGGTAATCAGCGGCAACGCGAGGGTCGCTTCGCTGTACACCATCTGCTCGAAGGTGGTGTCTACCTTGCCCCACGAACTGGCTTCTTTGAGTGTGCTGGACGAGAGTGCGCCATCACGGACGTCCGCCACAGTGATCTGGATTGCGTACTTGTGCATTGGCGCGTCGTTGCCCAGGATCTCGGCGGCGACGACAATATCCTGCGCAAAGTTCTTGGGTACACCCCCACCGATCATCAGCAGGCCGGTGGTGGGGTTAGCGATCTTTAGCTGAGTCAACTCATAGAAGTCTTTCGCAGAGTCCAGCGAGACCTTCGGCTTGTCGCCGCGTGCGTGTTGATGCGCCACCAAACCGAAGCCGGCTGAACAGTCACTGAAGGCTGGGCAGAAGATCGGCACGTCTTTCTCATACGCGGCAAGCACAATGCCATCTACGCCGCCCTGCTGCGGAGTTTTGCCATTCTTTGCCAGGAAGGCGCCCATCTCGCGGATGAACTCGCGCGAACTGTAGGGACGGGGCGCTAGCGAGTCGGCAATCTTGTGCGTGGTGTCATCGCACTCGCGCAGCTCCTCTTCGTCGATGAGCGTGTCGTAGATGCGGTCGATCATCAACTCGCGCAGCGTGCTGTCTTCCGTACCGCCTTTCACCACGTCGTCGGCGATCCAGTGGCGGAAGCCGAGCGATTCGAAGAAATCCTGATCCACGATATTCGCGCCGGTCGAGACCACGGCATCCACCATGTTGTTGCGAATGAGGTCGACGAAGACCTGTTTCAAACCGGCGCTGATGAGCGATCCGGCGAGGCACAGTATGACGCCGCAATCCTGGTCGCGCAGCATGCGTTCGTAGATCGAAGCGGCGCGCGCGAGGTCGCGCGAGCTGTAGGCCATGTGCTGCATGGCATCGACCAGCGGCACCACATTGTGCTGCTTGATATCGATGTGTTGAATGGGCTGCTGGAGCAGTTCTTTCTTGGTAGCCATAGCTTTCAGGATATCAATCTGCGACCCGTGGCTGAGACGGGACTTTCATGAATTTTCCGTGGTTTCATTTTGACAATTTGCGCACGCTCGACCGTTGCGGAGCCGCCGTTATACTCGCCCCATGTCGTATTCCGGTCCCCGCTGCTTTCTGTCTTCGGCTTTGATTGCTTTGCTCACCGTACTGCCTGCCACCCCCCTCTTTGCCTGGGGACCGGATGGCCACCGCATCGTGAACCGGTTGGCGGCGGAGAAGCTGCCCACCTCGGTGCCGGAGTTCCTACGCGCCCCGGGGGCTATCGACGAGATCGAGTACCTGGGCCCGGAGCCCGACCGCTGGCGCAGTGCCAACGAGGCGGAGCTGAACGCAGCCCAGGCGCCCGAGCACTTCATCGACCTGGAACTGGCCGACATGGTGGGTAAGCTGCCGCGTCGGCGGTATGACTTCATCGCCGCGCTCTATGCCACCGGGTTAACTCATCCGGACGAGGCCCGGGACCTGCGGCCGGAGAAAGTGGGGCTGCAGCCGTGGGTCACAAACGAGGTATATCAGCGACTGCAGGCTGCGCTGCGCGAGTACCGCGAGCAGAGCGCCCGGCATGCAGACACCCGGGCGGCGGAGGCGGCGGCCATCTTCTATGCCGGGTGGCTGGGACACTACGTAGGCGACGGGTCGATGCCGCTGCACACCACGGTCAACTACAACGGGTGGGTGGGTAAGGAGAATCCGAACCAGTATGTGACCTCGCCGGGGATCCACTCGCAGTGGGAGAGCGCCTTCGTCCATCAGGACATCAAGGCCGCGGATGTCGAGCCGTTCGTGTCACCCGTGAAGACCCTGAACGATCCCTTTGAGGACTACCTTGCGTACCTGCGCGCGTCGCACACGTTGGTGGAGCGGGTGTATCAGCTGGAGAGGGATCACGGGTTCGAGGGCGCGGGCACGCCAGAGTCGCGGCGCTTTACCGCGGAACGGCTGGCGGCGGGTGCGAGCGAGCTACGGGACATGATTGTGACGGCATGGGAGAAGAGCGCAACGCCCGCTCCGCCATACAATCCAGGGCCGCCGATTCCGCGCTCGACTGCGCCACGGACCGGCCAGCGATAGATCAAGCTGGCTCTGCCAGCAGAGGAACGAGGGCGACGAGCAGGCGGGTGAGCGTCTGCTGGACGCGAGCGCCGATCTCGAGGACCTCGGCGTGGTTGATGGCTTCGTCGAGTACGCCGGCGGCCATGTTGGTGACCGAGGAGAAGCCGAGGACTTCCATGCCGAGATGCCGGGCGGCGATGACTTCGTGGACAGTGGACATGCCGACGAGGTCAGCGCCGAGAGTGCGGAAGGCGCGGATTTCGGCGGGAGTCTCGAAGCTGGGACCGCTGAGGCCGAGGTAGACGCCTTCGGCGAGCGGGATGGCTTCTGCTGTCGCGGCGCGATGAGCTAGTTGGCGCAGGCGGCGCGAGTAGGCGTCCGACATGTCGAAGAAGCGTTCGCCGAGGCGCGGGTCATTGGGTCCGGTGAGCGGGTTATTGCCAGTGAAATTGATGTGATCCGAGATCAGGACGAGCTGGCCCGGGGTGAGGTCGGCGCGTATTCCGCCGGCGGCGTTGGTGACGACCAGGGTGCGGATGCCGAGGCGGGCCAGCACCCGGGTGGGGTAGATGACCTGCTGCGGCGTGTAGCCTTCGTAGGCGTGGACGCGGCCCTGCATGACGGCGAGCGGTATGCCGGCGAAGCTGCCGATGACCAGCCGGCCGGCGTGGCCCTCGACGGTGGGGCGAGGGAAGTGCGGGATTTCGGCGTAAGGGATCGCGATTGCGTCCGTGAGACGATCCGCAAAGCCGCCGAGCCCGGTGCCGAGGACTATTGCGATCTTTGGCAGGAGTGCCGGGGCAAGCGAGGTACGCTCGCGAATGTGAGCGGCGGCGCGCTCCGTTTCGTGGAAGGCGATGTCGAGTGCGGATTGGGGCATGGAGTGGCCATTCTAATGGCTAGCTTGCGGGGTAACGTGACCCACCCCACCCCTCCCCTCCCGTGCCGGTAGCCTGGTCCGTAAGCCTTGCCGCATCATGCGTTTAGGGGCGGCTCCCGAGGCCAAAACCGTCCAAACAAATAACTTATCCGTAAATTCTTCTTTCTATTGAAGTTAAGGGCGTAAATTTGCATCATTTCTGGTGCGATGCCACCGTCCGGCCGATAAATCTATGCTGCTCAATGAGTTGCATCTAAAATCGTCTTAACAAAGGGCTTACAAAGAGAAAGCCACGGGGTGTCCCCGTGGCTTCGTGTCTCATTTGAGACCTATTTTTAGGTTAGCAAATCGGGTGGGGTGATTTGGCAGGTTTTTGGACACATGGGGTTACCGCGGTGTGCCGAGTTGTCGCTGAGACGGCGACATAATTAAAAGATTTCTCTCATTTGCGGGTGCGAGGTATTGCGTACCAGGTTTTTGGGGCTGAGGGTCTGCTGGTCGAGGGGCATGGGATCCAGTCTGTCGGTGAATTGGGGTGATTGCGACAACGGTGCCTATCGATACTTATCTGACAGACAAGTCAGAACGTGGTACTTGGTTCGACCGTTGAGCGGATCGGCTCGGATGTACGATAAGTAGCTCGCGCAAGGATCGAATGCCGATTAAGGCCTATTACAACGCACCCGTTCCTAGTTTCCTCAAGGATGATGCTGAGCGCATTCTCGGTGTTCTGACGGCAGAGCATCATCACGCATTAGAGGAGCCACAGCGTTGGGCTTGGCGCCAACAGCTTTTGATCCTTAAGGATGCCCTCGCCGGGCGAACCGACGGGCGAATCTTTCTAGAGTTCTACATTCCAAGAATGGGTAAGCGCGCAGACGCCGTGCTGATAACGAAAAGCATTGTTTTCGTTATCGAGTTCAAGGCAGGAGCGAGCGAGCATGCGTCAAGTGCCTTTGATCAAGTGGAAGACTATGCCCTCGATTTAAAGAATTTTCATGAAGGCAGCCATACTGTTCCTATCATTCCGGTGCTGGTCTCAACCAATGCTGAATCGCGGCCCATACCGGAGCCTAAGTTTGCCGAGGACCTCGTCGCTGCACCTATTGGGACAAACAAGACTGATCTAGGAGCTCTGCTCGATGGCATTTGCGGCGCGCAAGCCTTTCCAACCGTGGATATTGGCGAGTGGATGGCCAAAGGCTACAGGCCGACGCCGACTATCGTTGAGGCCGCAGAGGTCCTATATCGCACGCATAGCGTGACCGACATTTCGCGATCAGATGCCGGGGCGCAGAACCTCCGGGAAACCAGTGCGAGTGTCAACGCAGTAATCGATCGAGCTCGCAAGAACCGCACCAAAGCTGTTTGCTTCGTAACTGGCGTACCTGGCTCCGGTAAGACTCTAGCGGGGCTGAATATCGCGACACGGCGCTCCGATGAGCATCGCGATGAACACGCTGTTTTTCTCTCTGGCAATGGCCCACTTGTTGTCGTGCTCCGAGAGGCCCTTGTTCGTGACAGAACTAGGCGCAAGGGGGTCTCAAAGAAGGCAGCGGAGCGTGAGGTGCGCAGTTTTATCCAGAATATTCATCACTTTCGAGATGACTACGTCGGCAACAACGATATCCCCGTGGAGAAGGTTGTCGTATTTGACGAGGCGCAACGCGCCTGGACCCGCAAGCAGGCGTCTAGCTTTATGCAGCGCAAGCGAGGGCAGGCGGACTTCGATATGTCAGAGCCAGAGTTCCTCATCGGTGTCATGGATCGACATCCAGATTGGTGCACAGTCGTGTGCCTTGTCGGCGGAGGTCAAGAGATCAATACTGGTGAGGCCGGCATATCCGAATGGATCACTGCTCTTGAAGTTCGGTTCCCCAGTTGGGAAGTTCACGTTTCGCCCCGTATAGCACTCCCAGAGTATGGCTCCCAAAAAGAAGTTGAGAAATTTCTGGCATCACCTCGGGTTCGCTCGGACGGACACCTTCATCTCGCGGTTTCGATGCGTTCGTTTCGGGCAGAGGCACTCTCAGAGTTGGTTGGTCACATCATCGATAACGAATCCGAAGTCGCACGGGTGACCTTCAAAAATATAGAAGCGACCTACCCCATTTATTTGACGCGCGAGCTTAGCACTGCACGGGCTTGGTTACGTAAACAAGCTCGTGGAACAGAGCGTTTTGGATTGGTCGCGTCCTCAGGTGCTCAACGCCTTCGGCCGGAAGGGATACACATCAAGGCGGAGATAGAGCCGGAGAACTGGTTTCTGAATCAGAGCACAGATGTCCGATCCTCTTGTTACCTAGAAGATGTGGCGAGCGAGTTTGCGGTCCAAGGTCTTGAACTGGATTGGGTCGGCGTATGTTGGGACGGAGACTTCCATCACAAGGATGGAAAATGGACATGTCAGACATTCAAAGGGACGAAATGGCAATCCATCAAAGATGAGCACAAGCGACTCTACCTAAAGAATGCCTATCGAGTGATTTTGACACGAGCTCGGCAGGGAATGATCCTCTTTGTTCCGAACGGCGCTATCTCAGACCCCACGCGCCCCCCATCCTTCTACGATGGCACATTCGAGTTTCTTCGCTCATGCGGGATTCCCACGCTCGGCTGAACAAAACTGTTGGCGGCGGGATTTTCGCACCCGAGTGATCATGAATGGGCATTATGAGGTGACTATACTAAGTCGGCTACACGCTTGAAGTGCCGCCGACTTGAAGGCGGTTGTGGTTCCATCGCTACGAACAGCCTACCTACGAGCCGAGGGGTGATTGCTGCCCAACTTCGATGGCTGCATCCTCCGCGTTTCCCGGAGATTCGGACAGAGGACTATGGACGCAACGATCGTCGTCGGCCTTGGGGCTATGGGCAGTGCTGCTGCCCTTCATCTCGCGCAGCGCGGGCATCGTGTGCTTGGTTTCGATCGGTTCACGCCGCCGCACTCGCACGGCTCCTCGCACGGGCAGACGCGGATTATTCGAAAGGCGTACTTCGAAGATCCGCGCTATGTTCCGCTGCTGCTGCGGGCTTACGAGCTGTGGCGGCGGCTGGAGGCGGATACTGGTCAATCGTTGTTACATATCACGGGCGGATTGATGATCGGGCGCGCGGACGGCGGTCTTGTGGCCGGAAGCACGGCAAGCGCCGAAGAGTTTGACCTGCAGCATGAGGTGCTGCAGGCGGCAGAGATCCGGCGCCTCTATCCCGCATTCAGAGTGGACGATGACTGGGTGGCGTTGTGGGAGAGGGATGCCGGGTATCTCCACCCTGAGGCGTGCGTGGAGCAGCAGCTAAAACAAGCTGCATCGGCCGGCGCGGAGCTGCACTTTGACGAACCAGTGATGGAATGGAATGCGCTTCCGGGTGGCGGCGTATCGGTGCGCACCGCACGTGAGACGTACAACGCGGATCGGCTGGTGATCTGCGCCGGGCCGTGGGCGCCGCAGATTCTGCGTGCGCTGAACCTGCCGCTGCGCGTGACGAGGCAGGTGGTCTATTGGTTCGAGCCGGCCGGCAGCATCGAGCTTTTCCGACGGGAGCGCATGCCGATCTATGTTCGGGAGATGGAGAAGGGTCAGCCGATGCTTTACGGATTTCCTTTGACCGGGCCGGAGACCGAGGGCGTGAAGGTGGGCTTGCATGGCAGCGAGGACGTCTGCACTCCGGAGACGGTAGATCGTGCGATTAGTCCTGGTGAGGAGCTCACGATTCGAGAGAGGCTTGCTGATGCTCTGCCATTGCTTGCGGGCCGCCTGCTGCACGCGGAGACCTGCCTCTACACGATGACGCCCGATGAGAATTTTGTCATTGATGCACATCCCGAATTTCCGCAAGTCACGCTGGCGGCAGGGTTCTCCGGGCATGGCTTCAAGTTTGCGGGCGTTCTGGGCGAAGTGTTGGCGGATCTTGCGACGGGTGCGAAGCCGGCATACGATCTGGAGCTATTTTCTTTGCGGCGTTTCGCTGGTGTGCCATCCTTTCCCGCGCTAACAAATGAACAGAATGCAACCGAGAGATGAGCGAGGAAATCTATGGAATGGACGCGACGCGCGTTGATCGTTCGCGGTGGAATGGCTTCTGGCGCTTTGGCTCTTGGTGCAGCGTCCGCAGTTGCCACCACGCCGAAAGCTCACAAGGCAAAGATCGTGGTTACGGGCGGTCATCCGGGGGATCCTGAGTATGGATGCGGCGGCATGATTGCTGCCTTCGCCGAACAGGGTCATGAGGTCGTACTGATGTATCTGAACGATGGAGCGTGGCCGCCAACTCCGGCAGAGACACGATTGGCGGAGGCGAAGAGGGCTTGCCAACTACTCGGCGCTCGACCTTCTTATGCCGGACAAAAGAATGGCGATGCAATCGTGGACAACATTCACTATGAAGACTTTGCCCAGCGGCTGAATGCGGAGGCGCCCGATGCCGTCTTTACGCACTGGATGGTGGACAACCATCGCGATCATCGCGCTATCGCGACGCTCACCTATGACGCATGGCAAAAGTCAGGGCGAAAGTTTACGCTTTACTATTACTACTGTGTTACAAAATGGATACCTATGTCCCGATTACTCTGGCGTTGGGATCAGTAATGCAATAGGTTGAGGCTGATGAGCCGCCGCCGGCCGCAT
>Ga0193743_1000035_pt1 | contig 89861 bp, 64 predicted proteins | sample L2c2metaG_FD_143038 | JGI IMG/M metagenome (GOLD analysis project Ga0193743, IMG submission 143038) | Soil microbial communities from a riparian zone of the East river system, Colorado, United States - L2c2 | ecosystem: Environmental > Terrestrial > Soil > Riparian zone | place: USA: East River... | reverse complement strand
GGGCAAATGCCGCGGCGGCCAGCATCGTGCCGCCTAGCAGGAGGACAATGCTCCTGCACATACGAAAAGACTTGGACAAAACGGACTGCCTCCCCAAATAACGTCAGCCCAAATGACATCAGCGAAGACCAAGCCGGCGTTCGTTGCGGCGGCCGCTCCTGCCAGCCCGCACGACAATCACCCCAACGATCTACTTCTGACAACCACTTCCTGACAACCGTAGGATACATGCGTTCATCGCCCCCTTGCGAGTCAGGCCGCGGCTGTCGGCGCGATACTCTGAGAAGGACGAGATGTTCGATAGCAAAGCCAGGCTCGACGCGCAGACCTTCAATTCCATTGACGCGATGATCCGCGCCTATGCAGACGAGGCCGTGCTGGTGGCGCGGGAGCAACACCGCGTGCTGCTCGACTACACCGCCGCATCTGTCGACGCACTCGAGCGTCTCCTCGACGGTCAGGCTGCCGTCGATCTCGACTTCCAGTCCCGCCTTTGGGGAAGCTACTTCGGAGAGGTGCTTCGCCGCCGCTGGAACGGCCTATGGCTCCTCGCGCCCTATCCGGGCAGCGGCGAATCAGGTACCCAGGCCAGCTCCGTCGTTCCCACACTCGATGTGGCAGGATCGCGTCTGTGGCCCACCATGAAGGTCTATCGCCGCCTCACCCTCGGCACAGTAGAGAACCTCAGTACCTTTTACAGCCTGGTAGAGAAGCGTCTGGCCGCCACCTCCTCCCGGCCGAACTGACCGCAGTCAAAGACGGCACCCCCGTCGAGACTCCCTTGCTGCGAAACATCCAATGCTGCCCCCGCAGGCGTACCATAGGGGTAGCAGGGTTCCGCGAGTCCCTGTGCGACAATGATGCGGCGGAGAAAGACCCCGCTCCAAACGGAAGGACATCCCATTATGGGCGAGCTACTGACACCAACACATCTCATCCTGGTTCTGGTCGTTGCACTGCTGGTCTTCGGACCGCGCAAGCTGCCGGAACTGGGCAAAGGGCTGGGCGAAGGCCTCAAAGGTTTCAAAGACGGCATCAAGGGCATGGGCCAGCCAGAACCCACCACCAAGCAGGACGCCGCCGTGACGGCGCCGAAGAACGAGCCAATCCAGCCCAGCTAGCACGGGCGGCCTCGGTGCTGTATTCCAACGCCGGGTCTACGCCCGGCGTTTTTTGCTGCGCAAATCGAAGCCATTCCAACGAGAGACAATTCCGCCCGAACGTGACCAATCTCGACAAGCTAAAGAACGCCTGGGAAGGTCTCGCTGAGCGCGACGCTCTCAATGCCATCCTGACCGATGGCAGCAAGGCGGGCGGCAAATGGGATGTCGAAGACTTCCTGGCAACCGGCGACGCTGAGATTGAGACCGTCATGAGCCACCTGGCCACCCTTGGCCGCGTTCCCAACGGGGACGGTGCGGCATTGGACTTCGGCTGCGGTGTCGGCCGGCTGACGCAGGCGTTGGCGCGGCGTTTTGCCTCCTGCGTGGGCGTCGATATCTCGCAGCAGATGATTCAGCAGGCCGACGCTCTCAACCGGTATGCACATTGCCGGTACGTCGCCAGCTCCGCCGCGCCGCTGCCATTCGCCGACGCGAGCTTCTCCTTCATCTACAGCAACATCGTCCTCCAGCATGTACCGCGGCATTTTGCGAAGGAATACCTGCGCGAGTTCGTCAGGTTGCTCACTCCGGATGGAATTCTCGTCTTTGGTGTTCAGGATTCCTTCGCGGCGCCGGATCTCTCCTCCCGCCTGACCCGGATTCGCCACGTAGTGCACTTCCGGTCCAGGATCAGGGTGGCGCTGAGACGAGGCTCCGGGGATATGAAGATGCACTGTTTGCCGGAACGCATCGTGCGACGCGCCCTAGGCTCCGCCAGGGTCATCGACATTCAGTTCACAAATACAGCCGCACCGGACTTCAATGGAAAGCTCGTCTATCTCGCGCAGCCGCCAGCGTCGGGCTACATCGGCAAACAATACTGCGTGGTCAAAGGGGAATAGCGCGCTACTTTTCTTGCTTCACCGCGCGATAGCCAATGTCGTGCCGGTAGTAGATACCATCGAAGTGAATCATCCCCAGCGCCTCATAGGCCTTTGCCAGCGCCCACTCCAGGTCCGGAGCAATCGCTGTAACGCCCAGCACGCGGCCGCCTGCAGTCACCATCTGCCCATTCTTTTCCGCTGTCCCGGAGTGAAACACTTCGACGTCATGGATCAGCGCCGCCCGCTGCAGCCCCGTGATCGGCAACCCCTTCTGATAGTGCCCCGGATATCCGGCAGAGCTGGCAATCACGCACGCCGATGCACCGGGCTTCCAACGCAATTCAGTTTCGGAGAGGCGTCCTTCTACCGCGGCCTCCATCGCCTCCAGTAGGTCAGATTCCAGCCGGATGAGGATCGCCTGCGTCTCCGGATCACCAAAGCGTGCGTTGAACTCCAGCACCATCGGACCGCGCGCCGTCATCATCAGCCCGCAATACAGCACGCCCACAAACGGCGCATCTTCCGCGCGCATGCCGTCCAGCGTCGGCTGCACGATGTGGTGCATGATCCAGTTGCGCAGCTCGGGTGACAGCATCGCGTCGGTCGAGTACACGCCCATGCCCCCGGTGTTCGGGCCAGTATCGCCTTCGCCGATGCGCTTATGGTCCTGCGCCGGGGCGAGCGGCGCCGCGTGCTTTCCGTCCGAGATCACCAGGAACGAAAGCTCCTCGCCATCCAGGAACTCCTCGATCAATACCGAGTGTTCGGGCGTGCCCAGCAGTTGGCCGGAGAAGAGTCCCGCGATCGCGGCGTGCGCCTCCTCCTCGGTCTTGCAGATCACCACGCCCTTGCCTGCCGCCAGCCCATCGGCCTTCACCACAACCGGAAAGTGGAAGTGCCCGAGCACCCCCTCCGCCTCGGCCTCCTCGCTGATCACCGCATAGGCCGCGGTCGGCAGCTTGTGCCGTTGCATAAAGCGCTTGGCAAAACTTTTGCTTGTCTCCAGCGCGGCGGCGGCCTTGGTCGGGCCAAAGACGCGGACCCCGCGCCGCAACAATTCGTCCGTCAATCCGAGCGAAAGCGGCAGCTCCGGGCCAATCACCACCAGCCCCGGCTGCTCCTTCGCGACCAGCGATACCAGGGCATGCAGATCGGCTGCATCCACGGGAACGCATCGCGCCACGTTGCCAATCCCGGCATTGCCGGGCGCGCAGACCACCTCAGTCACGCGCGGCGACTTCGCAAGAGCCCACGCAATCGCGTGTTCCCGTCCGCCCGCTCCAATCACCAGAACCTTCATGCCTTCAGTAGCCATCCCTGCCGCATGGTACGACAACCCGCGAGCATGATGGGCGCAGCCTGAACGCTCCTCGTCCTAAAACGCCGTTATCCTGAGCAAAGCGAGGGACCTGCAGTCTTCCCGGTCGCCCACAAGCCCAGGAGTGAGCGACAACGGAGCGAACCCAACAAGTCGCCCAACCCGGGCATTCGCCCGTACGGCTAGTACCCCACGGTGAAGCGCTGCCGCCGATGCTGTGGCTGCTCCAGCTCATCCACCAGCGCGATGGCGTAGTCCTCCATTGAGATCCAGCTCTTTCCTTCCGGGGCCGTCAGCAGCTGATCCTGCCCCAGTCGGAATTTTCCCGTCCGCTGGCCTGGCTCGAAGAATGCCGAAGGGCTCAGGTACGTCCAGTCGATCGACGATGCGCGCAACAACTCCAGCGCCTTCTCGTGCGCCTGGGCGATCGGTCGCCATTCGGCGGGAAAGTCTTTCGCGCTCCCAACTGTCACACCTGGCGCGACTTCCAGGCTGGCCGCGCCGCCGACCACGATCAGCCGGGGTGCGTGCTCTGGCGAGCTCGCCTGTTGGCTCACCTGCTGGACGGCAGCAATCACTCGTTTGGTGACGCCCAGGAGCTGGTCTGTCTTGTCCGCCGGAGGCCCATACGCGCTCACCACGGCCTGGGCACCACCGATTGCCTCTGCGATTGCCTCCGCGCTCGACAGGTCGCCCTGTACAACCGTCAGGCCATCATTGGGCGCAAGGTTGTCCGGGTGGCGGACCACCGCGACCACCTCATGGCCGCGTCCCAGCAGCTCGGTCAATATGCGGGATCCAGCTCGTCCGGTAGCACCATAAAGCACAATTTTCATCGACGGCCTCCGAATTAAATAGTGAGATGGCGGAAACCGCTCCGGGAATCAGCAATTTAGGTCCCAATTAGAATATGAGTGTATTACACTCATAAAATATGCAACCATAGTAGCACCCAATGCGTCTATTCGAGTGCAGGCCGGCAGCCCCAGCTTCCGGCCCAAACTTCAACTGACAAATCGAAGGAGATGTGGCATGGCAATCGTTCGTTGGGATCCGTTTCGTGAAGTTGTGTCGTTGCAGAGCCGTTTGAACTCGCTGTTCCAGGACTATGGCCGTGGAGAGAGCGGTGGCGAGGCGCTGAGCGTGGCCAGCTTTGCTCCCCCGGTAGACATTTACGAGGACGATCAGAAGCTGGTCCTGAAGCTGGAAGTGCCTGGTGTGAAAGAAGATGAGCTCGATATCCAGGTAGAAGGACGGACCCTGACCGTTCGTGGCGAGCGCAAGTTCTCGAGCGAAGAGAAGCAGGAGAACTTTCATCGCGTCGAGCATCGCTACGGCACTTTTGCGCGGAGTTTTACGCTCCCCAACACGGTGGATGCGGACAGCGTGAAGGCGACCTATGATGCTGGTGTGCTTGAGCTTAGCCTGGGCAAGAAGGCCGAAGCGAAACCCCGCCAGATCAAGATCGGCGTGAAATCGGTGGGCGCAGCCGATCAGAAGAATATCGAAACGGCGAAGACAGCGTAAGTAGCTGGAATTGCGGGTCTTGTGGCTGCGGAAGGGCGAGAAAGTGCGCCCTTCCGCAGTTGTGTATAGGACCAATTCTGTGCGCAATATTGGTTGCGAAAGTGGCCTTTGGATGCACTTTGGAGCAGGATTGGGGAGAAGCATCTGGCCCCATCGTTTGAGGCTGTGAGGGAAGAGAGTTTATGGCAATTCGTTGGGACAAGTTGACGGTGAAGTCGCAGGAGGCGATGCAGGCTGCGACCAATCTCGCGCTGGAGCACGGCAATCCGGAGCTGGTGCCGATGCATATGCTGGCGGCGCTGCTGGAAGACCGGGATGGCATCATCGTGCCGGTGCTGCAGAAGGTGGGCGTGCCCACCGAGCAGTTGCTGTCGCGCGCGAATGATGCGTTGAGCAAGCTGCCGAAGGTAGGCGGTGCAAGCTCGCAGCCAGGCCTCTCGAACGCCATGCAGAAGGTGATCGATCGCGCGTTTAAGGAAGCGGGCGATTTCAAAGACGAGTACGTCTCGACCGAGCATCTTCTTCTGGCGTTGACCGAGCAGAAAAATGATCCGGCGCGCGAACTGTTGGCGAGCATGGGCGCGACGCACCCGTCCATACTGCAGGCATTGAGCAGCGTGCGCGGGACGCAACGCGTGACCGACCAGAATCCGGAGTCGAAGTTTCAGGCGCTGGAAAAGTTCGCGAAAGATCTGACCGCGCTGGCGAAGCGCGGCAAGCTGGATCCGGTGATCGGCCGCGATGAAGAGATTCGCCGTGTGATCCAGGTGCTGAGCCGGCGGACGAAAAACAATCCGGTGCTGATTGGAGAACCTGGCGTCGGCAAGACCGCCATCGTCGAAGGCCTCGCGCGCCGCATTGTCTCGGGAGATGTACCCGAAGTGCTGCGCGATAAGCGTGTGATCTCGCTCGATCTGGGTTCTATGCTCGCCGGGGCGAAGTATCGCGGCGAGTTTGAAGACCGCCTGAAGGCCGTGCTCAAAGAGATCGAAGACTCGAACGGCGAGATCATCCTGTTCATCGACGAGCTGCACACGCTGGTGGGCGCGGGCGCGGCCGAAGGTGCCATCGACGCGAGCAACATGCTGAAACCGGCATTGGCGCGCGGCGAATTGCGGGCGATCGGCGCAACCACGCTGAACGAATACCGCAAGTACATCGAGAAGGACGCGGCGCTGGAGCGGCGCTTCCAGATCGTCTATGTGGGCGAGCCGAACGTGGAAGATACGATCGCGATCCTGCGCGGGTTGAAGGAGCGCTACGAGGCGCACCACAAGGTCCGCATCAAGGATTCCGCGATTGTGGCCGCGGCAACGCTCAGTCACCGTTACATATCCGACCGCTTCCTGCCGGACAAGGCCATCGACCTGGTGGACGAGGCCGCGGCGGCGCTCGCCATCCAGATCGGCTCGGTGCCGGAGGAGATCGACACGCTGGAGCGCGAGGCGACGTCGCTCGAGATCGAGAAGGCGGCGCTGAAGCGCGAGACAGACGCGAACTCAAAGGAGCGCATGCAGGCGGTCGAGCGCGAATTGGCAGCAATCAAGGAGCGGTCGACTGGTTTGCGTGCGCGCTGGCAGCGGGAGCGTGAGGCGATCACGCGCGTCAGCGAGCTGAAGCAGCGGATCGAAGAGCTGCGCTTCGAGATGGAAGAGCAGACGCGCAAGGGCAACCTGGAGCGGAGTGCCGCGATCCAGTACGGCGAGCTTCCCAAGGCTGAAGCGGAGCTACGCAAGCTGAACGCGGAGCAGGATGCCGAGTCCGACGCGGCGAAGTCCGGCACGCGCAAACGCATGCTGAAAGAAGAGGTGGATGAGGAAGACATCGCGTCCATTGTGAGCAAGTGGACCGGCATTCCGGTGTCGAAGATGCTGGAAGGCGAAGTGTCAAAGCTGGTGCAGATGGAATCGCGTCTGCGCGAGCGCGTCATCGGGCAGGACGACGCGCTGGCGACGGTGGCGAATGCTATCCGCCGCTCGCGCGCGGGCTTGAGCGATCCCAAGCGGCCCATCGGCAGCTTCATCTTCCTCGGGCCGACCGGCGTAGGTAAGACAGAGACCGCGCGTGCGCTCGCGGAGTTTCTCTTCGACGACGAGCAGGCGATGGTGCGCATCGACATGAGCGAGTACATGGAGAAGCACGCTGTGGCGCGGCTGATTGGCGCACCTCCGGGCTACATCGGCTTCGATGAAGGCGGTCAGTTGACCGAGGCCATTCGCCGCCGACCATATGCTGTGGTGCTCTTTGACGAGATCGAGAAGGCGCATCCGGATGTCTTCAACATTCTGTTGCAGGTGCTGGACGATGGCCGTCTCACCGACTCTAAAGGTCGCGTTGTCGACTTCAAGAACACGGTGATCATCATGACCTCGAACCTGGGCGCGCATGCTCTAAATGCCGAAGCGTTAACCGACGAAGCGGCGTTTGATGATGCGCGCGAGAAGGTGATGGATGTCTTAAAGGCGAGCTTCCGGCCGGAGTTCCTGAACCGCGTGGACGATATTGTGATCTTCCGTCCGCTGGGTGAGGAGCAGTTGAGTCACATCATCGACCTGCGGCTGATCGACCTGAAGAAGCTGCTGGCGGATCGCAAGATCACGCTCGATTTGACCGACGGAGCACGGCACCAGTTGCTGATGACAGGCTACGACCGCGCATACGGCGCGCGGCCGCTGAAGCGGGCGATCCAGCGGCTGATCCAGGATCCACTGGCCATAAAGATTCTGGATGGCGAGGTGCTGCACGGCGACCACGTGAAGGTGGATGCCGATCCGCTGAACAACCGGCTGACGTTCAAGGTGGCTGGACGGAAGGCAGGCGAGGCGGCGAAGGAGCACGCCGGCTCGGCTCGGTAAGTCGGAGGGAGGGACGATACGTCCCTCCCTTTTTTGACAATGGCTCTCCGAAGCTAGCGGCTCACCCATTCCTTCAGAATGCCATCCGATGTGAGCCGATCGAAGAAGTTCGATGTCAATCGCGATCCGAAAAACGAAGCCTTGGGGTCGAAGTTGTCATATATTCCGAGTTCGAGACGTCCATCCTTTTCAATCTGAATATGGAGGATGCTGCGAGGCACAGTTCCTCCGATAACCGCGCTGATTGTCTCAACGAGGTCGGCTTCTAATGGAAGAATGACGCAATCCTGTGGCGGCGACAGGGTGTTTCTCTTAAGAGCCGCTGTTTCGTCATCTGATGCGCCAGCCAATCCAGTCAGCGCTATTGCGCTTAGGTTTCCCTCAAAGGAGATGTGCACGCCTCCCGCAAGCTCCTGCATCGCGGCGATGAGAAAAGCTCGCTTGTCGCGTACTTTCCAAGTTGGCATTATCTGATCCTATGTTGCTGAGTTGGTAGGTCGGAACACCAATTTCGGTGCCATGTATATCGTGGTAAGATTTCCTTACTTCCTTGAATAGGGGAATCTGTTTATGTTGGCCAAAGTCACTGCGAAGAATCAGCTCACCCTGCCGAAGGCGGTGGCGAGCCGTTTTCCGGGCGTTGAGCACTTCGACATCAGCACGGATGGCGAGTCGATCGTGCTGCGTCCGCTGCGGCGGAGCCGTCTGGATGAGGTGCATGCCAAGATCGAAGCGCTGGGAATTACCGAGCAGGACGTCGAGGACGCAGTTGCCTGGGTGCGCCGGTCGAAGAAGAAGTGACGCGGCGGACCGTCTTTGATACGTCTGTTGTTGTCTCAGCAGTGCTTTTTGGCAGAGGGCGGTTGGCGTGGCTGCGGAACCATTGGGCTGATGGTGGATGCGCTCCGTTGATTTCACATGAGACGGGTGAGGAGCTTATGAGAGTTCTCCGCCTCAGAAAATTCCGTCTGACTTCGAGTGAGTATCACGAAGCCCTTGCCGCATATCTGCCGTTCTGCGAGATCGTGGAGGTCAGCAGGAAGTGCAGCGTCGTGTGCCGCGACGTGAACGATCAGCCATTTCTCGACTTGGCGCAGAGCGGGAAAGCGGATGTATTGGTGAGCGGGGATCGGGATTTACTTGTGCTGGCGGGACGAACAAAGTTTCTGATCGAAACTCCGGAAGAGTATCGACGCCGCGTGCTTGCGTCGTAGATTCGCTTCGTGCTCCGCGAAGAACAGCAGATATCTCGACCCCGAATCGCGCGCTCCACGTCTCCGCTGAACAACCGGCTGACGTTTAAGGTGACGGGACGGAAGGCAGGCGAGCCGGCGGGTCAGCCGGTGGCTGCGAATCGGTAAACGCTGCGAATGCCTCAGGTCTCAAAACCAGAGACCTGGGGCACCCTGTGTTGTGAGTGGGGCCGCTTCGGCGGCCCTCCTCTTTTTGACCGCGCTGCCAAAGGATCCTTCGGAGATGGCCGCGGCAGGCGATCGCAAGCTGCGTCTCGAAGGCGGCGGAAACTCCCTCCGCGCACCGCAAGCCACGGGGGCGCGGCGTTACATCCAGCAATCGACCAGCTTCTTTCTCAAAGCCGGGCAATGGCTGGCGGATGAGACGGAATCGCTGGCCATCGATGCCAGTCCCTCCGTCGCTGCGGCTTCCCGGGCTTATACCGAGCTCGAATCGCGCCTTCTCAACGCGAAAGATATCGAAGGCGTCGCCTTGCGCTACGGCTTCTTCTACGGCCCGAACACCTGGTATCACCCGGACGGTGCCTCTGCCGAACAGGCACGGAAGCAGGAGATCCCGCTCATTGGCAGCGGCGCGGGCGTGTGGTCGTGGATCCACATTGACGATGCCGCACTCGCCACGGTCGCCGCTCTGAACGCCCCGCCTGGCATCTACCACGTTGTGGACGATGATCCGGCGCCGGTCAGCGTCTGGCCGCCGGCATTCGCGCAATTCGTCGGAGCGCCGGCTCCCCCGCATATCTCGGAAGAGAAGGCACTTCAGGTAGCGGGGGAGGACGCGATCCACTAACAGAACAGGCTTCGCGGCGCCTCCAACAAGAAGGCAAAGGCGACACTCAGCTTTCGGCCGCGCCGATTGGAGTGGCTGAATCGATAGCTTTTCGGCAGGCTATCCATTCGCTTGAGCGGAGTGACGCTTGCCGCATACGCTCCGCTCAAGCGATCCTGTGAACGATATGCAAGCTCTGTCACTCGCTCCCTTCCGCATTGCACCCTTCTTCAGTCCGCGTCCCTGGGGCACACGGGACCTGTCGCCCTGGTACGACTTTCGCCCCACCGAGCCGATCGGCGAAGCCTGGCTCACCGGCCCGCAATGCCTCATCGAAACCGGCGATCAGCAGGGAAGGACGCTCAGCGAGCTCGCAGAAGCCTATCCGGATGCGCTGCTCGGTCCTCATCGCAATGAGGTCGGTGACTATCCGCTGCTGGTCAAGATTCTCTTTCCCCATGACAAGCTCTCCGTGCAGGTGCATCCGGACGACACGCTCGCCCAGCAGGTCGGCCAGCCGCGCGGCAAAACAGAGTGCTGGTATGTGCTCGAAGGGCAGCCCGGCGCGGCGGTCGCCCTCGGGCTCAAGCAGGGCAGCACCGTCGAAGCCATGCGCAAGGCCATCAGCGATCACACCCTGGAGGCCATGCTGGAGCAGGTGCCGGTGGTCAAGGGCGACATGATCTTTGTCGATGCGGGAACCGTCCACGCCATCGGACCGGGAGTCGTTCTGCTGGAGACGCAGCAGACCTCCGACATCACCTATCGCCTCTATGACTACGGCCGTCCGCGTGAGCTGCACATCGACCGGGGCATCGCCGCGACCCGCCTGCACACCGCCGCTGGTAAGGTAGCGCCAAAGACCGTGGATTCACGCGTCCGGCTGATTGAGCAGAAGTACTTCTCCGTGGACCGTATCGATCTCGCCAACAAGTCTCCGTTCCTTTCGAAATCGCCCGCCGCTGTTCCCCATTCGCTGGTGGCCGTCGAAGGTGCAGCGGTTCTCCATGCTGAAGGCTGCGACCCGGTGGACCTGATGCTCGGCCGGGCTGTGGTGGTTCCTGCCGCGATTCAGGACTATCGGCTGGAGTCTGCCGGAGCTGGCGCAGCCTCCGTTATCCGCTCCCAACAGCCCGTCGAGGCTTAACTCCTCTGTAACGGAAACCAGTTACGGCACAGATTCAGTACCCATCCCTAGCGCCTAAGTTGCATACTCTCGTAACCCCTCGTGTGCTTGAATAGCCGAACTTCCCCTTCTCGGAAGACGTCTGCCCGTTTCGGGACAAACGTCACTTCCGGCTTAGATGACCGAAGGGAAGTGAGTTCGGACAGCCCGCTTGATCCCGAGCAGGCTGTCTCCCGGTCGGGCGCAGAGGCACCGTTCAGAGTCCCTCGCAGCCCCTCCGGCAGCACAAGCGGAGCGGATGATGAAACGGTTGCAGGGCGGATTTGGCATTGGTGCACTCGTGTGGCTGCGTATGGCCGTCTTGCTGGCCACTGCTGGCTTGGCGGCTCACGCAAGCGTCGCCCAGTCGGTACGGCTGGTGCCGAGTACCTCCCGCTTTGCCGGAGACGGCACCGGCAATCCGACCAGCGACGGTCCCGGGCTTGCCACCACCATCCCCCTGACCGCCCCGACCTATGTCGCATCGGACATCTCCGGGAACATCTACGTCGCAGACACGGGTAACAACTGCATTCGCCGCATCGACACCAGCCGCAACATGATTGTGGAAGCAGGTCAACCGACTGGCGGCAGTGACACCTGCCAGGACGCCTCGAGTGTCACTGCTGTCTATACCACCGGCGTACTGCATCCATCCGGCATCGCACTCAATGCGGCGGGAGACCTCTTCGTAGCCGACACCGGACACAACTGTGTGCGCCGATTGAGCGGCGGCGGCTCCGGTATAGCCTCGCTGTTGCCACTGGTTGGCACCTGCGCGGATCCATCCACGACTTCCGTTGCACCGGCCCCCGCCGGTCTCGCACTCGATGCCGCCGGCAATCTCTATATCGCGATCAACGACACCGCGGATGGCATCTATCAGGTGCTCCGCAGCAGCCCTTCGAACTATGCGGCCGTCTGCCTGCTCAGCGGCGCTCCGTCCACAGCGGTTCCTACGCCTTGCCCTGGACTTTTGCCGCCTGCAGCCGTGTTGAATGCCCCCCAGGGCCTCACCATCGATCCGGTCGGCAACCTCTACATCGCCGACAGCGGAAACGCCTGTGTGCGTGAGATCAGCGGCAACCTCCCATCCACTGCGCTCGGCAAGTGCACCAATGACGGTACCAGTTCCAACAGCACCACACTGCAGACCCCGGTCAGCGTCACCTCCGATGCGGTTGGTCATCTCTATGTCGATGACAACGGCGCCGGGAAGGTCTACGAGATGCTCTCGGGCCAGCTCGCCCTGGTCGCCGGCAATGGCGGGTCGGGTGCCTACAACGCAACCCAGGAGGGCAAAGCTGCCGTCTCCAACGCCCTGCTCAACCCACAGGGGCTCGCGGCGGACAAGGCAGGCAACGTCTATGTCGCTGACACGAACAACAACATCGTCCGAATCCTGAGCCAGGGCCTAGGTTTTCCTGAGACAGGTGTAGGCAACAAAAGCACAGCGCAGAACCTGTGGTTCATGATCACGGCGGCCGTGAACCTCACCTCCGGCCCTGCCGGTGATTTCCAGAACTTCGGCACAAACCTGTGCAGCGGGCCTATCTCCGCGCCGACGGCGGGACAGATCAAGACTTGCCAATTGAGCCTTCGCTTTGCGCCAACGCTCCCCGGCTTACGTACGGGACCTCTGACCATCGCGGACAAGGCTGTTTCGCCTGCGGCGACCTATCGCTTCGGATTGAGCGGTGTCGGCCAGAGCGGAGAGGCGATCTTCATTCCGGGGACCATCAAGACCCTTGCGGGATCGCTCGCCACGCCTTCCGCCATCGCGATCGACAGCGCGGGTGACGTCTATTACGCGGAGAGCGGCGGTGGTTCGGGCAACGGCTCCATCTCCGTGTTGGCCGCTGGCTCGTCATCTCCTACACAGTTGATCGCGCCCGGCGCCGGAGTAGCTACGCCAACGGCACTCGCACTCGATGCGGCCGGCAATCTCTACATCGCCGACTCCACCACAAACTCCATACTGCTCTATGACGCAAACGGCAACCTGAGCACGCTGGTCAGCGGTCTGGATAACCCGGTCGCACTGGTCACCGATCAATTGGGGAACCTCTTCGTCGCACAGGATGGAGCGACGACGGTCAATGTGCTCCAGATCTATGCCGGTGGTCAGCAGGCAGTTATCGCGGGCGGGGGCGCAAACTCTGCCCCGGATGGCGTGCCTGCAATCAACGCGAAGTTCGTCCATCCGTCGGCGCTGTATCTCAGTCCGGACGGCACATTCTATCTAGCGGATCGCGGCGCGTACCGTGTCTACCGCATCGATGCCTCCAGGATCATTCACCGCTTCGCCGGAAATGGAACCACGACGGATTCAGCTCCCGGCACGCGTCTGGGGACGGGACTCGCGGATGTTTCCGGGATCAGTGCGGATGCGGCGGGCGATCTCTATATCGCGGACGCCGCTACCCATAGCATCTTCCTCGCCTTCAGTGGACTGGCCCAGAATCCCTCCATGTCCGTCCTCACCGGCGACGGCACAGCAGGCTACACCGGCGACAACGGGCCGGCAGATAAGGCGGAGCTGAATAGCCCCATGGCGGTTGCTGTCGATGGTGCCGCGGAGGTCTACATTGCCGACACCGGCAACAGTGCTCTGCGTGAAATTACCTATAAGGACCCGACACTCGACTTCGGCACGGTGAAGATCGGCCAGACCGGGGGTCCACTCAAGACGACACTGTGGAATGCCGGTAATGACGTCCTGCAGCCACTCGCCAACGCGACATTCGACGACGATCAAGGAAACTTCGTAGTCGATACGGGTGGCAGCAACTGCGGCAACAGCACTCCGGCAGGAGCCACGTGCGATTTCAGCTTCTTCTTCACGCCGAAGACGGACGGCTCATTCGTCGGACACTACACGCTCAATGACAGCTCGGTCGTTCTATCGCAGATCATCACGTTGATCGCCAACGCCCCACCACCGCCAAGGGCGACCATCACCGCGCCGGCTGTGACGGTGGTGTACGGCGATGCCTACACGCTTGCCGCCATCATCACCGGCAACCAGCCGGCGGGACCGCTACCTTCTCCATCGGCACTGCGACATTGTGCGTGGCGCAGGCGCTGCCTGCGAATGGGGCGGTGGCCTGCTCGCCTTCGCCCACGCTTGAGGATGTGGGGACCTACACCGTCAGCGTTGCTTATTCCGGCGACACCACCTATCCGGCGCTGACTTCGAACATCATTCTGAAAGTGGTGCCGCGGCCCGTCACCATCACTGCGGACGACAAGACCCGTCCGGTGAACACGGCGAACCCGCCGCTTACCGGCACGGTCCTCAACGTGGTGCCGGGGCAGTCCATTACCGCCACCTTCAGCACCACCGCCACCATCGCCAGCCCGGCGGGGACCTATCCCATCACGCCGGCCTACACCATCGGACCGGGCACCAAGGCGTCGAACTACGCCATCACCGTGGTGAACGGAACCTTGACCGTGACGAATCCAGTTCCCCCTCCGCCTACCGGCAGCTTCACGCTGACCGCGACGCCACCGGAACAGGAGATTGACCACAACGGTACGGTGAACTACCCGATTACCCTGACTTCGACGAGCGGATTTACCGGTCCGGTCGCGCTGGCCTGCTCCGGATTGCCGGAAGGTGCCTCGTGTGCGTTTGCGCCCGCCAGTGTCTCGTTAGCCTCCGGCGCCACCGGCACATCGACCATGACGATCACGGCCACGGCTGACACCACCAACGTCCCAACGGTCTTCGGGAAGATTCGCAACGCGCCGCTCGCGCCAACCGATGGCGGCTCACCGCTGCTCGCCTGGACCATGTTGCCGCTAGGCCTCTTTGGTTCGACCGGCGGATTGCTCCTGGGTGCGCGGCGCCGTCGCCGCATCCTCCTGCTGCTTGTGCCGTTTGCATTGCTCGCAGCCGCGCTGGGCATGTCAGGCTGCGCCGGGCCAAACAACTACAAGATCTACACCGTCACCGTCACCGGTAGTGCTACGAGCGGCGGCGCAACCATCACGAAGTCTTCCACTGTCGATTTTGTCCTGGCCCGGTGATGCTCGATCCTGGCTTGCTGTCCCACTTCATCCCCGCGTCGCAACGTGCGAATCGCGAACGGATTGCATGTGCGCTAACCGGCGCACCCCGCTGCTGCTGAGGAACCCTGTTCATGCGTCATTGCTTAAAAGCTGTGCTGGGTCCGATTGTTCAAGGTCTGATGGCCGCGAGCCTGTGCACGCTGGCCTCAGCCGCTCAGCAATCCGCCGCGCCCTCTGCGTCCTCGATAGAGGCAGCGGCTACACACGCTCCGAATGCGAAGACCAAAGATGCAGCCGCAGCCATCAGCGGTACGCCCACAGATCCGGCGCCGGCCCAGACACACGATGCATCCAGCGATGACCACAACACAGGAGTTGCCAACCCGGATCCTGTGACGCCAGCGAGTGAGGGACAGAACTCCACGCAGCCTGCTGCGGATACCACGCCGGCACCGACCTACATAGACAACAGCAACCCGATCCCTGCTGCCGAAGCTGGCGATGGCTCTCTTCTGCAGGAAGGAGCAACGGGAAAGCGATTTGCTCCGGATCAGCCGTCACGGCCGATAACCCCCGAACTTGACAGCGATAAGCCAGCACCCCGTGATCCCGCACCGACTGCGCCGGCCGTAACTGTCGTCCCGCCGCAGCAGAGTACGCCCGCACCAGCTCCGGCGTCGTCCGAGATCACACCTGCGAGACTGGACAGCGCAACACCGCCCGCGCAGTCTCCGGCGGCGCCAGACTCCTCCACAGTGCAGCCATCTGTAACCGCGCCAGTCGCAGATGTACCGCAGCAGACGGCTCCGGCAACATCTCCGGCCCCAGTGGACTCTTCGACGGCACCGCAACAGAGTGCGCCCGCGACATCGGAGAGCGCAGGGCCCGCAGCGCAGACACCCGCAGGACAGATATCCGCAGCACCGGACTCGTCTCCGGCGGCGCCACCATCTGCGCCCGCGCCGGATGCAAATGTTTCGCCGCAGACTGCGCCCACGGCCTCGCCGGCAGATTCTTCCGCGCCGCAACAGAGCGCGCCAGCGGCACAGCCGGCTGCGCCGCCAGCAAGCCCAGACAACACACCTGCTCCAGGCACGACGCCTGCGGCGGACACAAATGCACCAGCGCCCGAAGCCGCAGCGCCAGCATCTGCGTCGCAAGACCAGGCACCCGCGGCGCCGCAGGCACCGGCCCCTGCTGACAACACCGCTGTGAATCCCTCGCTGCCCGAGCCTCAGGTGAATGAACCGGAGCCGCCCCCCGCCTCGCGCCTGGACATCTTCGGCGGATATACCTATCTGCGCCCCAGCGGCGACGTGGGAACCTGGAGCTTCCCCACCAACAACACGCGCGGATACAGCGCAAGCGGCACCTACTTCTTCAATCGCCGGTTGGGCGTGCAGGCGGAATTCTCGCACAGCGAATACCCGCTCGGCACTACCGGCACCTCGCCCGCGCCACCATTTGTTCAACTCGGCGGCGTCACCGACTCGTTCTACACCGTCGAAGGAGGGCCGGTATATCGCTACTTCCTCGGTGAGCACATCGTCCCGTTCATCCATTTCACCGCGGGTGGCGCGAAGATAGCGGGACCCAAGTTTCAGCCGCCTACCTGGGGTTACGGCTTCAATTACGGTGGCGGTGTCGATGTCCTCTTGCCCCACTCACATGAGCATGTCGCCCTCCGGCTCGCCCAGCTTGACTTCGGCTACATGCACGCCGACCAGGGTGCACTGCAGCAGTACGATCTAGCCGGCGGCACACAGGCCGTGAGCGCGTTGCGGCTCTCCGCAGGACTGGTCTTCCGCCTGGGCGAGATGAACCCGAAGCAGTCGAAGAGTCTGGCCTGCGACGCCAGCCCCTCCGAGGTCTATGCGGGTGAGCGTGTCACGCTGGCCGCTACTCTGCGTAATTATCGCGACAAGACCAAGAACCCGTTCTTCTTCCGCTGGGAGCTGAGCGCGGGCAAGCAGCAAGGCTTTGGCCCGGTCATCTTCGTCGATACCACCGGTCTGGGCGAGGGCACTTACCATGCGACTGCCCATATCTCGGCCAAGGAGAAGGGCAAGCAGTTTGCGCAGTGCTCCACCGACTTCGTCGTCAAGGCTTCACCCGCTCCGACGCTCAAGTGCTCGGCCGATCCCTCCACTGTGACCCCGGGCGAGGTCTCTATCATTACGGCCTATGCCGCCAGCATCGCGCAGCGGCAGCTCACCTATAGCTACACCACCTCCGAGGGGCAGATCGACGGCAAAAACAGCACCGCACAGCTGCACACCGACGGCCTGCCGCCCGGCATAGCTACCGTCACCTGTCACGTGGAGGACGACCTTGGCCAGACGGCGGTTGCCACGACGGAAGTCACCATCGCTCCGCCATCGCTGCCTCCGGCGCCGAAGGCCCAGCCCCTGTGCACGGTCTACTTCAACCGCGACATGCGGCGTCCGGCCCGCGTGGACAACGAAGGCCGCGCCTGCCTGGATGACATCGCTCTCACCATGGAGCATCAGCCGGATGCACGCCTTGTTCTGGTCGGCGAGCACTCCGACAGCGAGGTCGACGGCCAGTTGACGGCCGCGGAACGCGCCATGAACACCCGTGCGTACCTCGCCAACGAAAAGGGCATCGATCCGGCCCGTGTCGACGTCCGCACCAGCACCACTCCGGGCCGTCAGGTTCAGACCTTCCTGCTGGCGCCGGGCGCCATCTTCGACCAGCCGACTGAAGGCCAGATTGACGAGTCAAAGATCAAGATCCACGGCCAGCAATACGCTCGCCAGCATGTGCGCGCGCCTCAGAAGGGCCCGGTGGGACAAGGCGTCTCACACCCGCCCAAAAACTAACCCAGAAGCCAGGCGTGAAGCCGCTGTCGGTCGATCCGGCAGGGGCTTTAGCCTTTCAGGCGGCTTCAATACGCAAAAAGTACCCTCCGGGCGCCCCGAAAGTGCTTAGAATGTGCAATAAGTAAACTTTCGTGATATTGAGGCCAGCGATGCGGGAACGTTACTGTCGAATCATCCCCGGTTGCTGGCCATCCTCGGTCCGCAAAGTTTTGATCCGGTAGCAGGTTAAGGATGAGCGGACTTCTGGATCTACTATCGCTGGGTTCGTTGGTGCTCCTGTTTACGTCCATCTACAGGAAGCGGCCGACGCTCCGTGTCCGCTATTGGCTGATCGGCTGGTGTTTGATTCTGGTCCATTTTGCGGGACTGCTTCTGCGTCCTGCGACAGAATTGGGCCAGGCCGCTCAGGACTTCCTGGTGCTCGGCTCGCTGGTACTCGGCGGCGTCTTCTTTCTTCTGTCCACCGCAATCGTGCGGTATCTCCCTGGCCGCTGGCTGGCTGTACTGGTCACGCTCGGTGTGCCCTGGCTAGCCACCGCCGCTGCTGCATGCTTCCTGCCCGCCGGGAGCCCTCTGCTCTCACTCAGCGCCATCGCGGGCGAAGCGGCGACATTCATGGTCGCCTGGCGCATCTCCCAGCGCCGGCCCTTGCTCTTCCTGATCCTGGGACTCTCGATCGCCGGATGTACTGCGTGGCTGAGCTACGGCATCCTGCACCATCACGACGCCACGCCGCTGGACGTCATGTTGACGCAGGTCTATCTGCTTCTCGCCCTCATCTATAGCTTTGAGATCACCCGCTTCACCGCCGGAGTCCGGACGGTGGTTCTCAGTCTGTACGCATGGTCCGCGGTCTGGATATCTGCGGCCGCGACAGAAGCGATGTGGCCGGCGGTTCATGTCCCTGAGCAGCTTTGGAATCTTCCCAAATACCTCGTCGCTGTCGGCATGATCCTGACTCTCCTCGAAGAAGAGATTGTGAGTGCCGAGGATGCCGGTGCGCATTACCGCGTGCTCTTCGAGTCGAATCCCCATCCCATGTGGATGTACGACACCGAGACGCTTGCCTTTCTGCATGTGAACGATGCTGCTGCGCAGCAGTACGGCTATTCGCATGAAGAGTTCGCGCAGATGACCATGGCGGACATCCGTCCGGGCGAGGAGTTCTCCAAGCTGGTTGCCGAATTGAAGGGCATTTGCAAAAACCCGCTCAATGGGCCCTGGCGCCATCAGCGTAAAGACGGCAGCTTCATGCTGGTGGATATCGCCTCGCACCAGCTGGAGCACGACGGACGTAAAGTGACTTTTGCCCTGATGCAGGACGTGACCGAACGCGACCGCCTGCATGAGCAATTGGTGCATCAGGCAAATCACGACATCCTCACCGGGCTGCCCAACCGCGCCCTGCTCGAAGACCGCATGGCGCAGACCCTCGCCCATGCCAGCCGTTATGGCCATAAGGCAGCTTTGCTGTGTCTCGATCTCGATCGCTTCAAGCAGATCAACGACACCTATGGACATGCCATCGGCGACGTGTGTCTGCAGGAGATTGCGCGCCGCCTGAGCTCGCGCGTGCGTGCTGTGGATACGGTGGCCCGCACGGGCGGCGAAGAATTCACAGTACTCCTGCAACAGATTTCTGAGTCGGAAGATGCCGAGCGAGTGGCGGCCGACGTACTGCGGGGGTTGAACGAGCCCTATCGTCACAACGGAATCGACATCGACCTTACCGCAAGCCTCGGCATCGCCATCTATCCGGACCACGGCACGGATCCAGCCGTCCTGTGGCGCGATGCGGACACGGCGATGTACCGCGCGAAAAAATCAGGCGGCAACCAGTACATGTACGTCTCTCAGGAGATTTCGGCAGCCACGCTCGAAGCCACGGAGCTGGAAAAACATCTTCGCCGCGCCTTGAAAGACGGTGGACTCGAGCTGCACTACCAGCCGCTCTACACGCGGGATGGGCAACTCTGCGGCCTGGAAGCTCTGGTGCGTCTGCATCACCCCATCCTCGGGCTGATCTATCCGGATCGCTTCATCCCGATCGCCGAGGAGAGTGGCCTCATCGTGCCGCTCGGAAACTGGGTGCTCGATGAGTGCTGCCGGCAGAGCCGCGAATGGCAGGATGGCGGCTTCCACCCCGTGCGCATCGCCTTCAACGTCTCGCCGCTGCAGCTCACCCGCTTCGACTTCTCCAGCTACGTGATCGAACGGCTCCGCCACTACAGGCTCTCGCCTTCGGCACTGGAGATGGAGGTCACCGAGTCGACCGTGATGCGCAACATCGGCCAGGTGGCGAGGCAGATCGACACGCTGGCGCGCATGGGCATCCACTTCTCAGTGGACGATTTCGGCACCGGCTACTCTTCGCTCGCCCATCTGCATCAACTGCCGGTACAGACGTTGAAGATCGATCGCTCCTTCGTCGAGCGCATCAATGAGCCGAACGGGACCTACGCGATCGTCCAGGCCATCGTCTTTCTCGCGCACAGTCTGGGGCTGGTCGTGGTGGCGGAAGGCGTGGAGCGGGAGGATCAGCTCAACCTCCTCTGGCAGCTCGACTGTGACCGTGTGCAGGGCTACTACTTCTCACGTCCGCTTCCCGCCTCCGCTATTACGCGCCTCATGAGCGAGCGAGGGCGCATTCCGGTTGCTTCGGTTGGCGTCTCAGCGGTGGAGCGAGTTGTGCATGCTCCCGGTGCAGCCGTCTAACGCATCTTCGTAATACTGGGCCTGCGGAGATTCATTCCGGCGTGGCCTGGCGAGCCTCGCGGCGAATCTGCCGTAGAAGCTTCTTGCCAGGGACTACTTCAGAATCAACACGACGATGCGCCCATCGGATTCGAAGCTCCCTCCGGTGGCTGTTTTCGCTGTGGTCAGCGGATCGGATGGAGTCACATAAGCCGCAGCCTGCAGATCTCCTGCCGCTGCGAAGCTCTGCTCCAGGAAGTCGCGTTCCTTGTCGATCTGCGGGTCGATCTTGTGCGTGACCCCGTTGTCGCGTTGATCTTTTTCAAAGCCGATGTCATGTGTCGACGACCCCACCCACAGCGGCCTGCCATTCACCGTCTCGGCTGATTTCCAGACTCGCAGATGATGCCGTTCCGCGGCGACCATGATGGGATCGGCCCGCGCATAAGAAAGATCCTGCGGGCGTCCGAAGAGATAGAGCGTGCTCATGGGCATCTCCAGGTAGGCCTTGTGTTGCAGGGTCTCGATGAGTCCGTGCACCACGGCGTCTTGCGTGGTGCTGTCCACTTTTACCCAGCCGGCACTCTGAAAGGCCTGTGCTACCTGTTCTTCGCTGCCGACCAACGCAAAATTCACCATGTCGCCGAGATCGCCTTGCTGGTCCTGTACGCGTCGCGGGATCGCGGCGAAGAGCGCCGGCGATATCTCAGCGGCCATCCCGGCTTCGGTAGCTGCCTGCGTCTTCGCCTGCGCGGGCTGGCGCGCTAACTTTATGGTCGCCGCATAGCTGCCGGTGGCGGTCAGATCGGAGCTCACGTTGATGCACAGATAGAGTTCGCCGGCCGAAGTGATCTGCAGCACCTTATCTGCGCCGATGCCGAATGGAACCGTGGCTGCATTGCTCCCAATGCGCCCCACCAATGCGCCCACAGGTGAGCTGTTATCGGGAAACTGCCGCAACAGATCTTTCCAGCCACGCGCGCCACCGTCTGCCGTCACATTGCGGCCATCGCTCAGTGATGCAGTGCCCGTGGCCGTCACGGTGATCGAGTCACCGGGCGCGGCGACAAGCCCCGTGTCCACCCAGTCGCTTCCGGTCACCTTTACGGTGTAGCTCTTTTTGCGTGCCTCCAGGCGCGCAGCGGTCGGCTGATCCAGCGGAATCGATTGCACGCCTTGTATCGGTGTGTTGGTGGTGGCCTGCTGTGCGTGACTTACCACAGCACCCTCACCAGCGATCCAGCCTAAGAGCAGAGATGCAATGAGAATCTCCCGCACCGAAATGCGGTTCAGTGGGAGCTGGCTTTGAATCCTGTCCATATGCGTTGGACGTTCCTGCATTGAGTCCTATGGCTGAGGGCGATTCGCAGTCTTCTCGGCAGACTTCTTCAGTGCTGAGATCAGTGCTCGCACATCCTCTTCGCGGACCTCATAGGGAGGCAGCGCATCCGGCAGCACGTGGATTCCCGTGGAGTCCTCCAACGGGCGGCGCATGGATGAATGAATAGTCGCGACGCCGGAGGACTCACAGAGCGCTACGGCATTCTGCAAACGTACGCCGGAGCCTCCCATGATCTCGATCCGATCTCCCGCTCGCTCCACCAGCCGCGCCACGGCAAGGACGCCTTCGCTCAGCCGCTCAGCACCACCGGAAGTCAGCAGGATGTCCGCACCAGCCTCGATTACCGCTTCCAGTGCAGCATCCAGATCACGAGTCACATCGAAGGCGCGATGGAAGGTCACGCGCATGGGGCGAGCCGCTTCGATCAGGAGCCGGGTGGCCGCGATGTCCACCTCACCTCGTGCGGTCAGGATGCCCAGAACCACTCCGGCGGCGCCGGCATTCCTGGCCAGCTCAATATCGCGTTCCATCGCGCGAAATTCGCCAGCGTTGTAAAGGAAGTCCCCGCCGCGCGGCCGGATCATGCAATGGACCGGGATCGCAATACTGGCCACGACCTGCTCCAACAGACCCAGGCTGGGCGTGACACCGCCCCCGGCAAGCTCGCCGCAGAGTTCGATGCGGTGAGCTCCACCTCGGTCTGCGATCTGTGCGTTGTCAAGAGTTTCAACGCAGATTTCAAGCTTCGGGGAAAGCACTCTGGTTCTGGGTGCAATGGCTGTCGACGCGTGGGCGAGCATGCAATTCCACGATACCTTAAACCTCGCAGCCCGCGCTCCTCTCGAAGGTACCCCGGGCCATTGCGGCTTGCGATACTCTGGCCTTCGTCCTTGGGAGACGCATTCATGGCTTGTATCTTTCGTCGCATATTCGCTGCGCTTTGCCTGTTGCTGGCTATAACTCCCGCGCTGGCTCAACCGGCGCACACGACGCACCGTTTCGTGGTCGCCAACGGCCGCTTTGAACTGGACGGCAAGCCCTTCCAGATCATCTCCGGCGACATGGATTACGTGCGCACGCCGCGTGCCTACTGGCGCGATCGTCTCCGCATGGCCCACTCCATCGGGATCAACACGGTGATGACCTATGTCTTCTGGAACTTCCATGAAGCGCAGCCCGGACAATATGACTTCACCGGCCAGAGCGACGTCGCCGAGTTCGTTCGCGAGGCACAGCAGGAGGGTCTTTACGTCATCCTGCGTCCAGGCCCCTACAGTTGCGGCGAATGGGACCTGGGCGGATATCCTGCGTGGCTCCTGCGCGATCGCAACCTGAAGTTGCGCAGTCTGGACCCCGCATATCAGCAGGCTGCCGGCCGCTGGATGGATCGCCTTGGCAAAGAGCTGGCATCCCTGCAACTCGATCGTGGCGGGCCCATCGTCGCCGTGCAGGTGGAGAACGAATATGGCTCCTTCCAGGACGCGAAGGAGAACGACCACGCCTACATGGAGCGTGCCCGGCAGACGGTATTGCATGCCGGCTTTACCAGCGCCCTGCTCTACACCGCCGATGGTGCTGAAGAGCTGACACGCGGTTCGTTGCCGGGACTGCCGGCGGCGGTCGATTTTGGCACCGGCGATGCAGAACATTCTTTTGCGCTGTATCGCAAGCACCACCCAGAGGGTCCGTACTTCTGCGCTGAGTATTGGGCCGGCTGGTTCGACCACTGGGGCGCGAAGCACGAACACACCGACGCAGCGAAGCAGGTGGCGGAGATTCGCTGGATGCTGAAGCAGGGCTACTCGGTCAGTATGTACATGATCTTTGGAGGCACCAGCTTTGGCTGGTTCAGCGGCGCGAACTCCAACGGCCACAACTATCAGCCGGACGTCACCAGCTACGACTACGACGCCCCCATTGACGAAGCCGGGCAGCCGCGGCCAAAGTTCTTCGAGATACGCAAGGCTATTCAGGAGATCACCGGCGTAACTCCACCGCCGATGCCACCGCCGCCCATCCTCGGCACACTGCCGCCGATTTCGCTCAACGAGAGCGTGTCGCTGTGGGATGCGCTGCCAGCTCCTGTGCCTTCCGAGCAGCCGCTCACCATGGAGGATCTGCATCAGGACTTCGGTTATGTGCTCTACCGCACCACGCTGCGCGATCCAGCGTCGGGCGATCTGGTGCTCGACCAACTGCACTCCTACGCGCGCATCTACCTCGACGGCAAACTTGTTGGCGTGCTCGATCGCCGTTTGGGAAAGATGTCCATGCCGCTCCGCGTCGCCGGCAAACAGCAGCGACTCGACATCCTGGTGGAGAACTCCGGCCGCGTGAACTTTACGTCAGTGCTGCGCACGGAACAGGCCGGCATCACGCACGGCGTCACCTTTGCCGGCAAGCCGCTGAACGGATGGCAGAACTACTCGCTGCCTTTCACAAATCCCGCATCATCCCGATTCACACAGAAGCCGGCGGCTGCCGGGCCAACGCTCTACCGCGGCGCCTTCTCCATCGGCAAGCCAACCGACACCTTCCTCGATATGCGCGCCTACGGCAAGGGCCAGCTCTGGGTGAACGGCCACGCACTCGGCCGTTACTGGCGCATTGGCCCGCAGGGCGGCCTCTATCTCCCCGGAGCCTGGCTGCATCCCGGCCGCAACGAAGTGGTGCTGCTCGATCTCGACGGCGGATCCGTGCCGCCGCTCACGGGCATTGATCACGCACTGATAGACGAGCCGATACGGGAGGAGAAAACCAACTCTGCGCAGCGATGACGGAGGATGCAGGTTTCTCTTGCACTTGTGGGCGGCAGGTCGCGATGTGTAAAGTCGGAGCCACACCCCTGCCTGGTCAGCGCGACCGAGGATGTTTTCACGATGTCGTCTTCTTCAGACGCGTTCGCTTCTCTGCTGCGCAGTCAAACTCGCCGCGAATTTCTGCGTCTTGCAGCCGGCACGGTGGCGGCCACGGCCGTCTCCACGCTGGTGCCCTCGGCCTTCGCTGCCGGCATCCAGCCGCGGCCACGCAGTGTCATCGTGACCTTCGGCGGCGGCGCGCGCGACGAGGAGACCTTCGCTCTCGACGGCCAGCAGAACATTCCGCATATGCTGACGGAACTCATTCCGCAGGGGACGTTCTTTACCCAGGTGGTGAATCGCGGCATCCTCGGTCACTACGTCGCCACCGCCGGCATCGTCACCGGCTGCTACGAGACATTTAACAACTTCATCGCGCAGCCAACCGGCAACCCCACCATCTTCGAATACTTTCGCCGCGGCCTGGCGCGGCCCATGGACGATGCATGGGTCATCGCGCCCAGCAACGGCTTCCAGCAGATTGGCTTCAGCCGTCACAGCGGCTACGAGGGGCAGGGAGCAGGCGTCATCCTGCCAAAGCAACTGCTCGCCGCGGCCGTCAACAAACAGCATCCGCAATCGGTCGTCGACTATGAGCATCTTCTGCAGGACAACTATGAGATGCCGGTCTACCGGCCGTCGCTCTCCCAGAACGATGGCGAGCTGCATCTGGAACAGCTCGCTTCCACACTGCGTCTCTCAGTTGAGGACTTCACCCGCGACGCCCGCGCGCTCGATAGCGCCGACGCACTCTCGCTCTCCATCGCTCGCCGCCTTATGGCGCAAGTGTCGCCATCCTTGTTGCTTATCACGCTGCACGACATGGATGTCGCACACGCGGGCGCATTCTCGCTCTACGTTGATGCAATTCAGCGCGCCGACCGCATCTGCGGCGAACTGTGGACAACGATCCAGTCGATGCCCGAGTACAAAGATCGCACCGGGCTCTTCATCATGCCGGACTTCGGACGTGACGCCGACGGCGATCCGGGCGGCAATGGCTTCCAGCATCACCGCACCGGCGGTGCCATGGCCCGCACCACCTGGCTGCTCGCCATGGGGCCAGGCATTCGTCAGAATGTCACCGTCGATCGCGCCATTCAGCCCATTGACCTGGTGCCCACTATCGGCAAGCGCCACGGCTTCGAAACGCCGTTCGTGAAGGGCGCTCCTATTGCGGAGCTGGTGTGAGGCCACACCGATGACACCCGATCAGCTCACTGCCGCCAGCTTCTCCAGCTATCCGCCGCAGGCGCGACAGTTTGCAGTCGCGCATCTTGCCCTGCTGCAACAACTACCGGTCGCTGTAGCGCCGGCTTTCTTGCGCGAGATCATCGTCTTCGACTGGCGCTTTCCCGCCGAGCGCCATACCTTCGAGCGCCAGTGTGTGTGGCTGGAATCGCTTGCCCCCGATCAGCGGGCGCACCTGCTTGCACCTTTCCTGCAGATCAGCATGCCCCCAAATCTTGCAGCCAAGGATTGGGTCGCCGCTCCGCAGCCCTTCCTCGAAGAACTGACCGCCTATCTCTGGTCCAGCAGCCAGATTGATGCGTACCGTCACGCCGCGCAGGCACTGCTTGCAGTGCCTCTGGATGAAGCGCCGCAGAAAGATCGCCTGGTTATCGTCGTTGCCGGCAAGGACGCGACTGGGCCCAGCCCCCAGCTCTTTCGTAAGCTCGCAGCGCATGGCGTCACTCTGCACAACCTGCAATGGACGCCGGAGACGCCGCGGCAACTCCATGCCACCTTGCAGCACCACAGCGGATCAGAGTCTGCCCCCTACACACGCTGGTATATCGACGGCGGCGAGCCATGGCCCCATGACAGCGCAGGGGTCGATCTGCTGTCCTATGCGCAGCTTCGCCCCGTGCGCGAGAACGTGCTTGAGCGGATGAATCATTTCACGCAATCCGGGCCGGGCGGTGCGGAAGGCATGCGCAGCATGTTGGAGCAGCTCACTCCCGCGGAGTCCGGGGCGGATGCTGTCACCCACGATCCGCTCATGCAGCACTTCATGACGATGTTGTTCGTGGAAGGGTCGGGGACGCAGATCTACAGCACATCGTTTGTGCAATGGGCAGCACGCGAGACGCTGCACCGCGCTCAGCCGGAGCAATTGCTGGTGCGCTTTGCGCCGCGCCAGCGGCAGCGCACCTTGAATCAGCTCTTCGATGCCGCCACCAACGTCGAGGTGCCGGACCCCGAAGGCTCATTGCGCGACGCTGACATCGGCGCCTACTACATCCTGCTCGATCTGCTACGCATCGCCGATCCGGCACACATCACGCTGCTTGCGTGGCGAGAGAATCATGGACACGCTGTGATCATCTCGCCGCGCGCGCCTGCCGGACATAGCGACGACGCCCCGCTCGATCTCTCTGCCGCGCTCGGGAAGTACGCCTAGCTATTTGACGAGCACTTCCGGATTGCCGCCCTCTATCTGTCGCGCGCGAAACATGCCGAGCGTGTTGTAGCTCCATACCGGATCGGTCTTCTGGTCAATCACGATCACGCCACCCTCGCCGCCCTTCAGCTTTGCGACTTCACCGCGAATCACATGCTCAGCCGCAGCGGTGGTGGTCATGCGTTTCCATTTCACCAACCCGCAAATCTCCTTGGCAACGCTCAATCGAATGAAGTATTCGCCCACCCCGGTAGCGGAGACCGCGCATGCATCGTTCGCCGCGTATGTACCCGCACCAATGATCGGCGAATCGCCCACGCGCCCGGGCAGCTTGCCCTGCATCCCTCCCGTGGAAGTGCCCGCACTCAAGTTGCCATGCACATCGCGTGCCACCGCCCCAACCGTTCCGAAGCGATGCGCAAAGGGCGCCACATCATGCGACGGCGCCATGGCATGCGGCGCAGCCGGCACACCGGCCGGTCGCAGCGGGATGGGCTTCTTCTGGGCCCGAAGTACGCCCAGCAATTCCTGCCAACGCATCTCGGTAAAAAAATAGGAGGGCGGCATCTGCGGCAGATGCTGGCTTATCGCAAAGGAATCCGCGCCCGGACCCACCATCATCACGTAGGGTGAATGCTCCATCACCGCGCGAGCCAGCGAGATCGGATTCTTCGTCGCGCTCACGTCCGCCACCGAGCCGGCTTCGAGTGTCGCTCCGTCCATGATTGCTGCATCCATCTCGTTCCTGCCCAGCGAATCAAACGCGGCCCCTCGTCCAGCGTTGAAGAGCGGATCGTCCTCCAGTACCTTGATGGCTGCTTCCACCGCGTCAATGGATCGTCCACCTTTGCCGAGCACACCCGCACCCGCATCCAGCGCACGCGCAAGCGATGCATGGTACGCAGCCGCTGTCGCCGCATCCATGTGTTGCCACTCCTCCTCGCCGCCGCCACCGTGGATCGCAATCGCCCACTTCGTCGCGTGTGGAGTCGCTGGTTGGGCCCGCGCAGCAGGAGAACAGGCTGCTAGGAAAAACATCGACAGTGAAAGCGAAATCGTCAGGCGTTTCGACATCGTCAGTCTCCTGCCCCTGCCATGCCTGGCAGCGTTGCCGCGTCCAGCGTCTGAATGTGCAGCGCGCTCTCCAATGCAGCCGCGTCCACGCTGCTCTTAAGCGAAATCGTGCGGGTCTCGCCCGGCAGCAGTGTGAAAGCATTGTCAGCGAGCGTCACATCCCGATCGCCAAAGGAGATCCACACATCCCGCGCCAGCGTATCGGCGTGCAATGTCATCTCCAGGCCATGCGCACCTGCTGTCACATGCGCGGTGATCTTCGCCTGCGGCAGGCTAAGGTCGCGTGCTGCACGAAAGTAGAGAATGTGCCGCGAGACTGCCTTGCCGGCCACTTCCATCGTGAACACGACAAGTGTCTTCGCAGGATCGGCCCCTTTCAACAGCGCCTCATCGGTGAGCGAGTTAACGCGTGTGCTCGAAAGCGGCGGCATGGTCACAGGAGTTGTCGAATCGGAAAGCACTCGCCCGTCGAAGCTCATCACCTGCATATGCACATTCGCCTGCGCGGACGTCGTGCGGTCGTTTACCGCGTAGACGTTGGTGGTGCCGTCCTGCCGCATCGGCGCGATCAGCAGATCGTTGTAGAAACGTCGCGCGTGAAACTGCAGCGCCTTCCACCTGCCGAATGCATCGATGCTGGCCCACGACGCTGCCGGCCAACAGTCGTTGAGCTGCCAGTACAGCGACCCCATCGAGCGAGGCCGGCTCGCGCGCAGATGCTCGGCTTCGAGTTCGATAGCCTGCGCCTGCATCACCTGGCTCAGGTAGACGAAAGCAGGGAAGTCCTTTGGCTCGCCATAGTAGCGGCGAAGATAGACGAGCAGTCGGTCATTGCCATTTCCATTCGCAAACTTCTGGTGCGCGCGCATCACTGGCGAATCCAGCGTCTGCTCCTCCGGCGCTGCGAAGGCGCGGATGGTCCGCATATCCGGGAGAGCCTCGAAGCCGTACTCGGAGACGAATCGTGGCGTATCTTTCAAATAATCTTCGATCGGCGCGGAGCCCGACCAGACGTTCCACGAGTGCACATCGCCGTTATCGTTGCTGTTCGCCTGCGTCTCGTGGTTCGCGCTCGGCGTACTGGGCCAATACGGAACCTCGGGATCGTGGACCGCAACCGTCCGCTTCAGGACGTCGTCGAACAGCAACATCATGCCGGTCTCGATCTTCGCGCGCTCGACGGGCGAGATGTTCTGTTTTAGCGAGGTCCGGTCGGGCCATGCATCCCATCCCGTCTCCACTTCGTTGTTGCCGCACCACAAGGTCAGGCTGGGATGATCGCGCAGCCGATCGACTTGTTCGATCGCCTCCTGCTCCACATTCGCGCGAAACTCCGGATCGTCCGGCGGGATCGCGCCTCCAAACATGAAGTCCTGCCACACCATCAGACCGAGCCGGTCGCACTCATCGTAAAAATCATCGCTCTCGTAGTAGCCGCCGCCCCACAACCGCACCATGTTCATGTTCGCATCGCGCGCTGATTCGAGAATGCCCCGATGTTTCTCTGGCGTCACGCGGTCGGGAAAGCTGTCGAATGGAATCACGTCTGCGCCCTTGGCGAAGATAGGAACGCCGTTCACCTCGAAGCCAAAGCTTTTGCCCCATTGGTCTTTTTCGCGAAGAAGCCGCACTGTTCGCAAGCCGGTAGTGCGCTCTGCCGTCAGGGTCTCGCGACCAATGCGCACCTTTGCCGAAACCTGATAGAGATTTTGCGGCCCATATCCCACCGGCCACCACCGCTCCGGGTGCTCAACAACGATCGGCACATGCACAGTATTGGTGCCGGGAACGAGCAGCGCGGCAACCTCAGGAGTAGAGACGTGGTCGCCCTTCGGTGTCGTGTACGTCACCGCAACGGTAGCTTTTGTCGCAGCCGACGAAGCCACCCGTATCTGCGCATCGAGTGAAGCCGTATCGGCGGTCACCGAGCTTTGGATCACGTGCAGAGTGTCCATCCGCGCGGCATCCCACGTCTCCAGCCGCACCGGCTGCCCTATTCCCTCGGTCACGTAGCGCGGGCCCCAGTCCCACCCATACTGGTACGCAGCTTTGCGGATGAAGTTGGCCGTCTGTATGCCTTTTGGCTCATCACCAAAGGCAGAGTCGAACTCTCCCGGCAACTGGTATGCGCGCTTCAAGGTACTCGGCAGCAGCCGCCGGATCGGCGATGCGAACGTCACAGTCAGCTCGTTCGCGCCGCTGTGCAGCAGGCCCTTTACCGGCACGCGCCAGCGGCGGAACATATTATCCGCCTCGAGAATCTGCTGCCCGTTCAGACGCACCGTCGCGTACGTGTCCAGCCCATCGAACACCAGATCGACATGCTGATGCGTCAAAGTCGCCGCGTCCACGTTCAGCGTGGTTCGATACTCCCAATCGGCCAGGCCGATCCACTGCAGTTGTGCCTCATGCGCGCCGGTAAACGGATCGACGATCAATCCGTTGCGCAGCAGGTCGGTCTGCACGGTAGAGGGAACTGTGGCTGCGTGCCACTGCTGTGCGTCGGCATGCGCGGCAGCATCCGGCGTCGAGGCGGCAAGACGGAATTGCCAGCCACCGACGACGGTTCCAGCCGACGAGCTTTCGCCACGAGACGGCGTCGGGAGAAAGAGAGTGAACACAGTGAGAAGTGTCGCGACCGAGCACAAGTGCCGCACACCCGCCTTTCGGGCTGCATCTTTGTCTTTCAGCCGTGTGCAATGCACGCTGGACTCCTTGACTGGCACGTTTGCTGACCGAAATTTGTTAGGTCAGCGTTGCGAATTGATCATTTAAGCTTAATATGGACATTTCCTGACACGGGCCTGCGGGACAGAGCTAGATCGCAAATCACGTGGAAGCGTTAACTTTAACGCACTGAGCCGTCCCCACGGGGAAGATCATGACCCACCGAAAACTGCGTACGACTATCTGTGGTGCCATGACGGCTGCAGCCGTTGCAAGCGTAACTCTCTCGCTGGCCGCTCAGACACCTGCCAGCACTGATCCCAATGCTCCGACCGCGGCAACTCTGACGCCGGAGCAGATCGACGCGCAGTGGGTTGCTGCCAACGGCAAATATGACGGCGAGCGCAAGCGCATCCTCGCCGATGTCGACAAAGCCATAGCCGCGGGCCCGTTTCGAGATGACTGGCAGAGCCTTCGCACGTATCAGGCGCCGGAATGGTTTCGCGATGCGAAGTTTGGCATCTTCATCCACTGGGGAGTCTATTCCGTCGCCGGCTTCGGCAGCGAGTGGTACTCGCGCAACATGTACCAGCAGGGGTCGCCGGATTTCGCGCATCACGTCGCCACCTATGGTCCGCAGACGACAGCCGGTTACAAGGACCTGATTCCGAAATTCACCGCAGAGCACTTCGACCCCAATGCATGGGCAAAGCTATTTCACGATGCCGGAGCGCGCTATGTGATCCCTGTGGCTGAGCACCACGACGGCTTTCCCATGTATCAGTCGAACCTCACCGACTGGTGTGCCGGCAAAATGGGGCCGAAGCGCGATGTGCTCGGCGAGCTCGCGACAGCGGTTCGTGCGGAGGGCATGCATCTCGGCGCGTCCTCCCATCGCGCGGAGCATGATTGGTTCTTCGACGGTGGACGCCATTTTGCCTCGGATGTAAATGATCCCAAGTACGCGGCCTTCTACGGGCCGGCGCAGTTGAACGGTGCGGACAATGGTGATGTTGGCGATCTCGCACACGACTTCACCTATGTATCGCAGGCCTACATGGACGACTGGCTCGCTCGCACCGCCGAGATTGTCGAGCGCTATCATCCCGATCTCGTTTACTTCGACTGGTGGGTCGGCCAGCCGGACTTCCGCAGCCACCTGGAGCGCTTCGCAACCTACTACTACAACCACGCCGCCGCGCAGCAACAGCCGGTCGTCCTCTTCTACAAGCTCAACGACATGGCCGACGGTTCCGCGACGCTCGACCTCGAACGCGGCGGCCTGGGCGATATTCGTCCACAGCCGTGGCAGACCGATACTTCGCTCTCGAACAAGTCGTGGGGCTATGTCGAAGGCGACACCTACAAGACTCCTGAGGCGGTCATTCATCAGCTCGCCGATGTGGTCAGTAAGAATGGCAACCTGCTGATGAACGTCGGCCCGCGGCCGGACGGCACTATCCCCGATGGCGCGGCGAAGACGCTGATCGCCGTGGGCGCATGGCTGAAGGTGAACGGCGATGCCATCTATGGCACGCGGCCGTGGCGGCAGTTCGGTGAGGGTCCCACAAAGTTTGAAGCCGGCTCATTCCACGATACCGACTCCAGACCCTACACCGCCGAAGACTATCGCTTCACCACGAAGGACGGCGCGCTCTACGCCATCGAACTCGGCTGGCCGAAGAGCGGTGAGAGTGTCATCCGCGCACTCGCGTCAGGCATCGGAACGCGCGAGGTCGCTTCGGTCTCACTGCTCGGTTCCGCAACTCCGCTTACATTCCAGCAACAGCCGGACGGTCTCCATATCCACGTTCCGGCGCAACCCATAGGACAGTACGCGTACACCTATCGCATCACCTGGCGCTAAGAACCGCAGCACGAGAGAAAGGCAGGGCATAAGCAACCGACATGCGCACATATATTCTCTCCGCCCTCCTCGCGCTCGCAGCGTCCGCGGCTCCTGCTCAGAACTTCGCCGACGTGAAGCCGACGCCTCAGCAGGTGGCGTGGCAGGACATGGAGATGGGCGCCATCATCCACTTCGGCACCAACACCTTTCTCAATCGTGAGTGGGGCGATGGCACTGCAGCGTCCAGCGTCTTCAACCCGCAGCACGTCGATACCGATCAGTGGATCGAGGCCGCGAAGTCCGCGGGCATTCACTATGTCGTTCTCGTGGCCAAACACCACGACGGATTCGCGCTGTATCCCACCGCGCAGACCGACTACAGCGTCAAATCCAGCCCGTGGCTCGCCGGCAAAGGTGACCTGGTGCGCATGGTCTCGGACAGCGCCCACTCGCATGGGCTGCGCTTCGGTGTCTACCTCTCGCCGTGGGACCGGCACGACCCGCGCTACAAGGACCCTGCAGCCTACGATAAGTACTATCTGTCGATGCTCGAGGAACTCGCTTCGCACTACGGGGAGCTCACCGAGTTCTGGCTCGACGGCGCAGGCAGTGCGGGCCGCAAGTACGACTTCGATACCATCATCGAGCACCTGCGCACCTATCAACCCAACGCGCTCGTCTTCGCTGACGTCGATCTATTCAAGTTCGGCGACATCCGTTGGGTGGGCACGGAGAGCGGCAAGGTGGACTTCGAGAACTGGAATGTTGTCGATCGCGCGGGCTATCTGCGCTGGCGCCCGGTAGAGGCTGACACGCCGCTGCACACCGATCATTGGTTCTGGCACCCCAACGATGAATCCACGCTAAAGTCGGTTGACGAGCTGGTGAAGGAGTATGACCAGACCGTAGGCCGTGGCGCGCAACTCATGCTGGGCCTGGCGCCTGATAACACCGGCCGCCTGCCCGCTGCCGACGTCACCCGTCTTAAAGAATTTGGCGAGCGCCTACACCAGATTTACGGCAACAATCTCGCCCTGTCTAGCAACCTCTCTTCGGAGGAAGCGCCCGCTGCCCGCGACGGCGACCCCAACACCTGGTGGCAGGCGCCCGCGCCCGGCACCAATAACGCTCCGGCGATACTCACCGTTCATTTTGCTCAACCGGCAACGTTCGATCGCACCGTCACCATGGAGCGGCTCAACGACGGACAGCACATCGCCGCGTATCGCATCGAAGTGGAAGAGCAAGGTCAGTGGCGCGAGGTCGCACACGCCGCGGCCATCGGCCACAAGAAGATCGACATCTTTCCTGCCGTCACAGCAAGCGCTGTACGCCTGACGCTGCTCGACACCAATGGGCCAGCGCAGATACGAGAATTTCAGGTATACAACGGCGGCGTCCCCTACTGAACATCTTCGAGGAAGAGAGAATACAAATGTCCACCACCACTCCGCAACGCCAATATCCGCACCACATGCTACGCGAGATTCACGAGCAGCCAGCGTCGTTGACCGCGGCGCTCGACCACTACGTTCGCGGCAGCGCGCTTGACGAAGCATCGTTCGGGCCGGTCTACCAGTGGTTCCGCGACCACCATCAGATCGTCTTTTCTGCCTCTGGATCCAGCCGCCACGCCTCGCTCGCCGGCGAAATCATGATCGAAGATGTCAGCGGCATGCCGGTCGATGTCGAGTACGCAAGCGAGTATGTCTACCGCGAGATCAATACGCTGACCAACCCAGGCATCATCGTCGTCTCGCAGTCCGGTGAGACGGCCGACACGCTTGCCGCTCTGCGTGAGGCGAATCGCCGCCGCCACGGCACCATCGCGGTGACGAATGTCGAAAACTCCACCATGGCCCGCGAGGCGGAGATCAGCCTGCCCACCTGGGCTGGCCGCGAACTCGCCGTCCCCGCGACCAAGAGCTTCACCGCTCAGCTATTGGTGCTCAACCTGATCGCACTCAGCTCTGGCGTGGCCCTGCAGACACTCTCTAACGACACACTGGCAGCGCATTTCAAGGAGCTCGCAGCCCTGCCGGCGCTGATTGCCGGCCAGCTCGACGGCTGGCAGCGGCAGATGGAGCAGGTCGCCAAGGCGCTCCTCGATGTGGAGACGTATCTCTTTCTTGGACGCGGCATTCACTATGCCATCGCACGCGAAGGCGCGCTCAAGCTCAAAGAGTCGGCGTACCTGCAGGCGGAAGGCTACCCCTCAGGCGAGTTGAAGCATGGCCCGAACGCGTTGGTCGGCTCCACGGCGGCGATCGTCGCCATCGCTACCGTCGATCGCAGCGAGCCCGGCTCCGTCATTCGTTATGAGAAGAGCGTGCAACTGCTGCAGGATATGAAGAAGCAAGGCGCTACCGTTGTTGCGCTTGGCAATGCCGGCGACGAGGAAGTCGCCGGCGCCGCTACGCTCTTCGTGCCGGTGGCGCCCACGCGCGAGCATTTGCTACCCATTGCGGAGGTCGTCCCGTTGCAACTCCTGGCGTACTTCTCTGCCATCCAGCGCGGTATCGATGTCGACAGCCCGCGCAACCTGACGAAGGCGGTGCTGGCGGAGTAGTTGCTACTTCTCCGCCAGCACCAGTTTTTTCAGTGAATCGAGGAATGTGAACCGCACCAGGGCCGCCGGCTTGGCCACTTCATCGATCAGTCCAAGCTGGCTTTGCGGGTTCCCTGGCTGCACTTTGGGTCCGCCATAGGTGCTGTTGTTCGGGTCAAGATTGAGCAACGCCTGCAGCCCTACCTGACCCAGTTCACCAAGTTGTGTAGCTCTCACTGCCGCATCGCTCATCCGTGGATTCTGCTGCATCTGCGCTGCAAGCGAGGGCGCAATCTCCTGCCATTCCATGAACCGACGCGTCAACCGCGCCTCCGCAGCGGCGCTGTCCGCCGTCTTGTTCAGCACCGCGTCCACATCCTGCGCAATCTCGAAGCGCGATGGCGGATCCGGTACTACCGTGTCCACCAATCGATCCAGCGGCGTGTGACTGTCTGTGTGCTGGGTTTCAGAGCGTTCGCCAAAGCTCACCGGTTCGAGCACGCCAGCCAGCGTCGTCAGTGCAGTCGGATTTATCTCTCCGCTGATGCTGCGCCGCATCAGTGCCGGCCCGGTCAGGTGCTTCAGCCCCGCCTGTTCCAGTTCAATGGAGATGCGCGGCAGCCGCCGGTACATCGAGACCACATCGCGATCGCTCTGCGGCGACCAGAAGCGCTCCGCCATCACCGCCGTGCGCGGCCAGATGCGCGAATCGATCGTGCGTTCGTTCAATTGTTCGGCCCACATGCATACCTCGCCTCCCAGGATCAGCTTCTGCTGCTCTGGTGTCAGCGTGGTGTCAGCCGGAATTGGGTCGGCCAGATAGTGCGTCGCATTCGTCTTCATGCCGTCCAGGTAGTAAGGCGCGGAGAGGATGCCGGTATATCCCTGGCGCGCGCCGGCAGCCAGCGAATCAACCCCGCGCCACGACTGCACCATCACGTTCTTGGGCAGCCCTGGCACCAGCACCTCGTCCCAGCCAATCGGCTTTTTCCCGTGCTGCTCTACGATGCGCACAACGCGCTGGCTGAAGTAGGCCTGTAACTGTGCCGGTTTCTCAAAGCCCTTTCGCTTCATGAAGCTGGCAATCCGTGGATTCGAGGTCCACACCTCGCCGTTCACCTCGTCGCCGCCGATGTGGAAGTAAGCATCGGGGAATATCTTCGCCATCTCGCCGATGAAGCGGTTCAGGAAGAGGTATGTGCCTTCACGCGTCGGGTCCAGGGCTTCATCGTGGATGCCGGCAACATCCGGCAAGTGGAACGGCCCCTTGGAACTGCCGAGCTGCGGATAGGCCACCATCCAGCTTACGGTGTGGCCGGGAATATCGAACTCCGGTACTACGCGAATGCCGCGGGCGCGCGCATACTCCACCACCTCGCGCATCTGCTCCTGGGTGTAGAACTCAGCGTTCGAGCCGACTCCCGTCAGCTTCGGATAGATCTTGCTTTCTGCCCGAAAGCCCTGGTCGTCACTCAGGTGCCAGTGGAAGACATTCAGCTTCACCATCGCCATGCCGTCCAGCGTGCGCTCGATTTGCCGCACCGGCTCGAAGTGGCGGCTCACATCGATCATCAGCCCGCGCCACTGGAAGCGCGGCGTGTCCTCAATACTCACCGCGGGAATCGTCGCCGCGTTGTCCTTTAACTGCACTAGTTGCAGCAGCGTCTCCATGCCGTGAAACGCGCCGACGACTGTCGCTGCCTTCAACGTGATCAATTGCGGCGTCACGGTCAGTGAATAAGACTCGTCCTCATGCACCGACTGCACGGCGCCGCCCGCACCCGCAACATCGATCACGATGCCGGCGCTGGAAACGTCGCCTGCCACCGTGCTTGGGACGTGCGGGAGCGGCACGCCGCTCTCAAACTGCAGCCGCGACATCATGCGCACCGTCCCTGCTTCCAGGCGAGCATTGTGGAAGTGGGCATACGCCACATGTGTCCCAGGCCGTAGGGGATAGTTGCCGGTGCCCGCTTCAAACTGCGAGGGCAGCGGCATCAGCCCAAGCTCTGCCGCCCCTGCATTCGCCGCTTGCTGGGCCTGCATGCTGCTACCGTTCAGCAATGTAGCTGTCAGCACCGCGCCTGCTGCCATTCCGCACATTTGTTTCGCGACACCGCACCAGCTCCAATTCCCCATTCCACCAGCCTCCTGTGTGCATTTCGTCTTCACACGCGCAGCACTTTGATGCCGCGCTCTTCAAATGGCGCAATCATCGCATCTGTCGCGCCCGTGTCGGTCACCAGCATATGGATCTCCTGCACCGGGCAGATCAGCGCAGGGCTCACCTGGCCGATCTTGGTGTGATCGGCCACGGCGATCACCTCACGTGCCTGTCGTTGCATCGCGCGGAAGATCACAGCCTCGTCTGCTTCGAGCGTCGTTGCGCCGCGCTCTATGTCCAGTCCCACTACGTTCAGAAACACCTTGTCCAGATACACCTGGTTGATGAAGTGCACCGCCGCCGGACCGCTGAGAGAAAACGACCACGCCCACGGCAGCACGCCGCCTGTGATGGAGGTACGGATGCCCACGTGATTGCACAGCTCCATCCCGATGTTGATCGCGTTCGTCACCACTTTGATATTGGTGCGATGGCGAATCGCACGCCCGATCTGCGTGGTCGTGGTGCCGGCCGTCAGCCCGATCGTCTCGTTCTCCCGGATCAGGTCCGCCGCCGCCAGCGCAATGCGGCGCTTCTCCTCCGCCGCGCGCTGCTCGCGCGCCTGGAACGAGGTGTCGTAGCGGAATGGCTCATAGAGCAGCGGCTCCACCAGCGTCGCGCCTCCGTGAGTGCGTCGCACCAGCCCTCGACGCTCCAGACGATTCAGGTCGCGCCGGATGCTTGGCGCCGATGTCTCTGCTGTAGCCAGCAATTCCTCTATGGTGGCCGAACCCCTCTGCAAAAGGAGCCGCATTATTTTTTCTTCGCGATCGTCTGTCTTTACCGACATACCAGTAGCCGTTCTCACCTGAAGTGCGACTGCATCTTGCTACTCGCGCCCGATTCGTCTCGATACGTTGTTCAGCCCGGTCCCGTTCGGCCGCCCCGGTAATTTGCTGCCAATGACGAAAAAATTGCCAATGCCCTCTACTTGCTCGCCGGTCATAATAGAAACCTGGAAACCGAATCCCAGACTGAGCGCGAGGTCCGCGAGATCACAATCCAGTCAGCAATCGGAATTTGCATGGCACGTCCGGTGTAGAGTGGAGGCTTCTGGCCCGCGATCCGCCGTCATTTGCCAGAATCATGAGGAAGGATGCGCGCGCATTGTCAGAAGTGATGGGCCAAGCCTACAACACCAAACTGCAGACGCGGGGGCAATTTTTGCTGATTTGAGGCAAAATGATCAGAGAAGTGTCCAGCAAAACGGTTGAGGGTCAATTTTCGCTCGGCGTCGATCTGGGGGGGACCAACCTCCGTGTGGCTGCCTATCGGTCGGGAAAACAGGTAGCCGAGCTTATTTCGCTGCCAACCCGGCTCTCGCAGGGCCGGGAGCGCGTCATCCGCGATCTCAAGGACGCGGTGGTTGCGCTGCGTTCCAAATTCGAGCAGCACGGGGAATCGGCTGGCATCGGGGTAGGTAGCCCCGGTCCTCTGGAACTGCCCGCGGGCATCATCCGTAATCCACCAAACCTTCCAGGCTGGGACGGCTTCCAGCTCCGCGCGGCGATCGAGGAGGCCGTCGCCGAGCCCATCTACCTGGACAGCGATGCCAATGCCGCAGCCCTCGCCGAATTTGAGCTCGGGTCCGCCCGCGCCGCCGGCGTTCACTCGCTCTGCATGCTTACGCTCGGCACCGGCGTGGGCAACGGCATCATCCTCAACGACCGCATCTGGCATGGCAACAACGGCATGGCTGGTGAAGCTGGTCACCTGATGGTCGAACCCGACGGCATGGCCTGCCCCTGCGGCGGCCGTGGCTGTGTGGAGTTGTATGCCTCCGCCACAGGAGTCGTTCGCATGGCTCGAGAAGTGAACGATCCCACACTCACTGCAGCACTGCCCGCGGACCCCGCTAAGTGGACATCCCACGCGGTCGCCGATGCCGCGATTGCGGGGAATGCCACAGCCATTGCGATCTTTGAGCGCGTCGGACGCGCAGTCGGCATCGCATTTGCCGGAGTGGCAAACATGCTCAACCTGCCGCTTTACGTGGTTGCCGGAGGGGTTTCGAACGCGTGGGACCTTTTCGCTCCCGCCATGTTCGCGGAGATGCGCCTGCGCAGCTACGTCTATCGGCCCACTGCCGCCGTGCCCGGCGAACCGCTCGACACTCCCGGCAAAAGCTTTGTCCGCCGCGCGGAACTGGGCTCCGATGCAGGCATCCTCGGGGCCTGCCTGCTTCCGTTCACCGACGATGAAGAAGCTCTAGGCCCCACTATCGCCCAATCTACGCAAGCATCCTGAAACGAGGTCTGCTCGATGGTTACACGCCGTACATTTCTGGGAACGCTCTCACTTGCCGCATGTTCCAACCTGGCGCTTCCGCGCGGCTTTTCGCAGGGCATGCTGCATGCCGCAGCACAGGACAGTGACGATGTGACCAGCCGCGTGAACATCATCATCGGCACCGGTGGCCATGGCCATTGCTTTCCAGGAGCTACTGTTCCATTCGGCGCCGTCCAACTCAGCCCGGACACCTATGACGACGGCTGGGACTGGTGCGCCGGCTACCACCGCAGCGACACCTCCATCATGGGTTTTACTCACACACACCTCAGCGGAACCGGCTGCGGAGACCTGCTGGACATCCTCGTCATGCCGCGCACCGGCGAAGTCAAGCTGGTGCCCGGCACGAGGGAAAATCCGGAGACCGGCTATCGTTCACGCTTTTCGCATGACGATGAAACCGCCGAGCCCGGCTACTACTCGGTTTTGCTCAAGGACACAGGCATCCACGCTGAGCTCACGGCCACCGAACGCACCGGTCTACATCAGTACACTTTCCCGGCGCACGCGGAGAACGCGCACTTCATCGTCGATCTCTTTCACTCCTACCAAAGTCCGAAGGACCCGGTAACAGCCGCCGAGCTCACCGTCGATCCGGAGAACCGCCTGGTGACCGGAGGTCGCACAGTACACTCCTGGGCGCCCGGCCGCCAGATCTACTTCGCCATGGAGTTCTCCGCCCCGTTCACGAAGGCGCAACTCTACTCCGATCGCAACCCGGTTGACGGCAATAAGGTCAACGGCAAAGTCCTGCAGGCCGCGCTGCACTTCGATCCGTCCCCAGACAAGCCGGTGCAGGTGCGCTGCGGCATCTCCGCGGTCAGCGCTGCCAACGCGCTCAAGAATCTTCGCGCCGAACAGACGGATTGGGACTTCGCCGCCACCCGCGCAAAGGCCAAGGCGGCATGGCAGCGCGAGCTCAGCCGCATCCGCATCGATGGCGCGACGCCCGATCAGCAGGCCATCTTCTACACCTCGCTCTACCACATGATGTGCGCACCCACGATGATGGATGACGTCAACGGCGAATACCGCGGCATGGATGGACAGGTCCACACCTTGGCTGCAGGGGAGCACAATTACTCCAGCTATTCGCTATGGGACACCTTCCGCGCGCTGCATCCGGCGTTTACGCTCTTCTATCCGGAGCGTGTGCCATCGATGGTGAATTGCCTTGTCGCCATGGCGGAGCAAAGCCCCGCCGGCATGCCCGTATGGCCCCTGCAGGGCGAAGACACGGGCACCATGACCGGCTACCACTCGGCCAGCGTCATGGCGGAAGCCTGCGCCAAAGACTTCCCCGGCATCGACTGGGATCGCGCCTACAAAGTGATGCGCAAGCGCAACATGGACGACGACTATCGCGGCCTCGCGCTCTATCGCAAGGACGGGTACATCCCCGCCGACCTCGAAGAGGAGTCCGTTTCGAAGACGCTCGAATACGACTACGGTGACTGGTCCTGTTCGCACGTCGCGAAGAAACTGGGACGCAACGACGACGTCGCTATCCAGTTGAAGCGCTCGCAGAACTACCAAAATCTTTTCGACAAGCAGACGCTCTTCGTTCGCGCCAAGCTCGCAAACGGCGACTGGGCCACACCCTTCGACCCCAAGGAGATGGGCCACTCCAAGAGATGGCGTGACTATACCGAGTCGAACGCCTGGCAGACCACCTTCGGCGTCCAGCACGACATCAAGGGCCTCATTGACCAGTTCGGTGGCCGCGAGCCATTCCTCACCAAGCTGGATTCTCTCTTCAATCAGAGCTCCGAGTTGCCCGCCGACGCGCCGCCGGATATCGCCGGTCTCATCGGCCAGTACGCGCATGGCAATGAGCCCTATCACCACATTGCCTACATGTACGTGTACGCCGGCGTCCCGTATAAGACGCAGGAACGCATCCGCCAGATCCTCGACACGCTCTACCACAACGATCCCGACGGCCTTGCCGGCAATGAAGACTGCGGCCAGATGTCTGCCTGGTACGTCATGAGCGCGCTCGGTCTCTATGCGGTCGATCCGGTCAGCGCCACTTACGTCCTCGGCACGCCCCTCTTCGAGAGCGCGAAGGTCAATCTTGCCGGCGGCAAGACACTCACCATCGAAGCCAAACGCACCAGCCCCTCGCAGAAGTACGTGCAGTCGGTCGCGCTCAACGGGAAAAAGCTCGATCGCCTCTGGGTGCGCCACGCGGAGCTCGTCAGCGGCGCCACCCTCACCTTCACCATGGGTGACCAGCCCAACCATCAGCTCGGCGCAGACCAGAAAGTCGCGCCACCGTCGTTAACGACCCAAACTACGTAGTGATGGACGGCATGATGAACCCCAACACGACTCGCCGCGCCTTTCTGGGAGGCGCCGCCTCTGTTGCGGCTGCGGCCGCTACGCCGCGTCACCTGTACGCGCAGATCAAGCCCACAGCCCTCCACCAGCGTCCCGCGCCCGGCGACCGCCGCTTCTCAAGTCCCGCCGTCGAGGCTGCCATCACAAGTGTTGGCGCGCGCATCGCCGATCCGGAATTGCGCCTCATGTTCGGCAATTGTCTTCCGAACACACTCGACACCACCGTCTTCCCCGGCACTGACGAAGGCCATCCCGATACATTCGTCATCACCGGAGACATCGATGCCATGTGGCTTCGCGATTCCTCCGCGCAGGTCTGGCCCTATCTCCGCTTTGCCCGCGAAGACAAGCAACTCGCCTCGCTCATCGAAGGCGTCATCCGCCGCCAGAGCCGTTGCATCCTCATCGACCCCTACGCCAACGCCTTCATGCGCAGTACTACCGACAAGCCGCTCTCCTGGGCCGTCCACGACGACACCGATATGTTCCCCGGTGTCGGCGAGCGCAAGTGGGAGATCGATTCGCTCTGCTACACCATCCGGCTCGCGCACGGCTACTGGAAGGCCACCGGCAGCACTGCTCCTCTCGATTACCAATGGCGAAGTTCGGCCCATCGCATCCTCGATACCTTCCGCCAGCAGCAGCGTAAGCACAATCGCGGCCCGTACCATTTTCAGCGCAGCTCGCCCGTTCCTACGGACACCGTGCCGCTCAGCGGTTACGGCAATCCCGCGCGTCCCGTTGGTCTCATCTACTCCATGTTTCGTCCGTCGGACGACTCCTGTATCTATCCGCTCTTTATTCCCGCGAACCACTTCGCCGTGGTCAGCCTGCGCCAGCTAGCCGAGCTTGCCAACGTCCTGCACGATGCCGCATTCGCCAACGAATGCACTGCGCTCGCCCTTGAGGTCGAAACCGCCCTCACGCGCTACGGCCACACACGGAACAGCAGCGGCGACGTATTGTGGGCCTATGAGGTCGACGGTTACGGCAACACGCTGCTGATGGACGACGCCAATGCTCCCGGCCTGCTCTCGCTTCCATACCTTGGCTGCTGTGCCATCAACGATCCCGTTTATCAGCGCACGCGCGCCTGGGTGCTGAGCCTCGACAATCCGTACTTCTTCCACGGCAAAGCGGGCGAGGGAATCGGCGGTCCGCATCAGGGCCTCAACTTCATCTGGCCCATGTCCATTCTCTTTCGCGCCTTCACCAGCACCGACGATCAGGAGATCCGCACCTGCCTCCGTACCTTGCGCGACACCACGGCGGGCACGCACTTCCTGCACGAGTCCTTTCAAAAGGACAACGCCGAGGACTTCACCCGCGCCTGGTTCGCCTGGGCCAACACGCTCTTCGGCGAGCTTATTCTGCACCTGGCAGATACGCGTCCGGCCCTGCTGAAGTCGCCCCTGTGAATCAACCGGACAACACCAGATAACAACAGATAGTTTCAGATAACGCAGATTGCCGTGAAGTCTCCGGTGTTGTCTGCCTTGTCTGACGTCGCCTGCCTTACCATCAATGCATGCCCCAGCCCATCGCAGTCGTCGATGCATTCACCGCAGAGCCCTATCGCGGCAACCCCGCGGGTATCTGCGTTCTGCCTGCTGCCGCATCGGACGAGTGGATGCAGTCCGTCGCCATCGAGATGAACCACGCCGAGACGGCGTTTCTTATAAATACTAGGGACGGTTACAATCTCCGCTGGTTCACGCCCGGCGGCGAAGTGGACCTCTGCGGCCACGCCACGCTCGCCAGCGCACACTATTTGTGGGAGACCGAAACGCTCCGGCCTGACCAAAAGGCGTGCTTCCACACACGCAGCGGCCTGCTCACAGCGGACCGGCTCCTGATCGACGGCACCGTGTGGATCGAACTGGATTTTCCCGCCGAGCCTGTCTCCGAAACGGCAACGCCGGAGGGCCTCGCTGCCATGCTGGGCGCGGAGCCCGTCTATGTCGGACGCAACCGCATGGACTTCCTCGTGGAACTGAAGGATGAATCCACCGTGCGCGGGCTGCGCCCGGACTTCAAGCGTATTGAGGCTCTTTCAGCGGAAGCCAATCTGCGCGGCATCATCGTCACCGCGCCTGCCGGCACAGGGGAAGCGGACATCGTCTCGCGCTGTTTCTTCCCGCGCTTCCATATCGACGAAGACCCGGTTACCGGCTCTGCACACTGCGCGCTCGCGCCGTACTGGATTCCACGCCTCGTCAAGCAGGAGATCGTTGCCTACCAAGCCTCCGCTCGTGGCGGATGGCTGCGGCTGCGGCTCGCCGGAGATCGCGTCAAACTTCGCGGTCAGGCGGTCACGACGCTCCGCGGCGAGCTCGCGCACGATCCTCACTGATGTCGAACCAGCTTTAGCTGGGCAATTTCAGTTGCTCTGCCGCCGGTATATCGCCCTCCGGCCGGAAGCACGCGCGGCATCGCGCCTCGTACACGCCCGCCGCACCCACCACCACAAGTTGCTGGCTCGTTCCCAGCCGCTGCGTGTGGATCGCCGGCGCGCCGCACAGCATGCATACCGCCGAGAGCTTTGTCACCTCATCCGCAATCGCCATCAGAGCGGGCATCGGCGCAAATGGTTCTCCCGCGAATGTGGTATCCAGCCCCGCCAGCACCACACGTTTGCCGGCGTGCACCAGCTCCATCGCCAAACCAACGAGCGCATCGTCGAAGAACTGCGCTTCGTCCACGCCCACCACGTCGGCTGTCTCCAATACCGGTGTGAGCGCCGCGCGCAGCCGCTCAACATCACGCACGGCTATTGCGTCGATTGACTGCGCGCTGTGCGAAGCGATCGCATCCGGCTGGTAGCGCAGGTCGATGTCTGGTTTAAAGCTGGCCACGCGCAGCCGTGCAATCTGCGCTCGCTTCAGCCGGCGAATCAGTTCTTCGCTCTTGCCGGAAAACATCGGGCCCGTAATCACTTCCATGCGGCCCGGCCGTACAGATCCAAATTGTGCAGTCTCTGTCATGCGTCTCTGTAAGAAGAAAAAAGTGTACTGCGCCGGCTCACGCGGTAATCGCCAGCGTCATGCGGAGATGAGCACCACAGCCACCAGCGCCAATCCCATGCCTGCCGCCTGGCTCCACGTCGCCCGCTCCTTCAGCAGCACCGCCGCCAGCAAAATCGTCGAAGCCGGATAGAGCGAGCTCAGCACCGCCGCAACGTCCAGCCGGCCCAGCCGCGTCGCGATCGTGTAGAAGGTATTGCCGCTCGCGTCGAAGATCCCCGCAATCGCGATCAGCCCCAGCACCGGCCATCCCGGCCACGAAAGGCCGCGACGCTCCGCGGGTTTCGGATCAACTTTTGCTCCACCAGAGCGTCGTGTAGCGATCCACGTGACGATCACGGCCAGGCTCGAGCTCGCCAGTCGCGACCACGCCAACGGCCACAACACGCCGCCGCGCCCCGCCAGCTTCAGCAGAATGAACAGGCAGCCAAAGCTTCCGCCAGCCGCTGCACCCAACAAAATCGCCTGCTTCGACGATGGCGAGCCCGGCGCGCGCGCAATCATCCAGATCGCTATCGCAGCCAGCACGATGCCCGCAATCTGCGGCACGTGCGGCAGCCCTTCCGTGGCAAAAGCCCACAGCACCGGCAGCACCGCGGCCAGCACGCCGCTTACGGCAGCCGTCAGCCCCATGCCGCCCAGCGACAGCGCCTTGTACAGCACCATCACGCCAGTGCCACACGCCAGCCCGGCCAGTGCGCCGTAAATAGCCGAGGGCGTATCCGGCCACGTCGATCTGTGAATCAGCGCCAGCGACACCAGCACCACCAGGCTCAGGGAATGCGACAAGGTCACAACTGCCGGCGAGGGCAGCCGCCGCGCGGCGATGCCGCCCACAAAGTCGCTGGTGCCCCAGATTGCTGCCGATGCCAGGCTCAGCCCAACCGTGGCTGCGGCCTCGCCGTGCGCCGCCGTCATCACTGCATCGTGGCCGACGGGTAGTAGCGCTGAGGCGCTATTACCTCCAGGTTCGGACGTTCCACATGCACGTCCAGCGTCCGGGGTCGTCCGTCGATCGTTGGCAAATGGCTAAGAAAACCGAGCGTATACTGCGTGCGCGCTTCCTTAGCGATTTTTTGGAAGCTGCGCTCCATGCCGTCTGCCGAGAGCTGCGCCTCCAGGAGGCCACCCGTGGCACTTGCATATCGTGGCAGCACGTTTTCAGTCGGAATCAACGGCACATGCACCCGATCCAGATAACCGATGCCCCAGGTAGCGGCGTCGCCCACCATGGTGCCGTACACGAATTCATCATTGTGCTGAAGGAAGGTGATCACCTCGCGCACGCTCGCCTTCGAGCGTACGTCTTTGCCGTCACTGATGACATAGATGATGCGGCGACGCTGATCCCTGGGCCGTGACTGCAACGCTTTTCCCGCGGCCAGGATCGCATCGGACAAGGTGTGCGCTTCGCGCGGAATGTTCATCTCCAGCCCGTTCAGGACGCCCTGATTCACGTTCGGATCGACCGTTTTGCCGTTGATGGTCGGACCGTTGATGCTGAGTCCGCCGCCGCCGGGCGAGCCCATCTCCGTACCTTCCCTCTTCGCGCGCTGCAGCACTGCCGGCAGGCGGTCGCCCTGTGTCGCTGTAAAGGTCGTCTGCTCCGTCACGCCGTTGCCGTAGGTAAACACCGCTGCTTCATCTTGCGGCGTGAAGGCCCCCTGGATCGCAGAGAGGCTCTCATTTACCTTCTTCATTGTGTCCTTGGGCATGCTCTGGTCGATCACAAAGGCGACCGACAGCGGCACAGCGTCAACGCTGAAATAATTGATGTGCTGTCTCTGGCCGTTCTCATACACACGGAAATCGCGATACGTCAGCCCGCCGACCTGATGGTGATTCTTGTCCAGAACTGTGGTCGGCACGATCACCTGCGTGGTTTGCATTACCAGGTGAAACTGTCGCGCCTCTTCGCCGGTCTTCGGAATGTAGGGCGCTTCCTGCTGCGGTGGCCCATCCGGATTCGGCGCGTTGGTCTGCGGTGGCGGCGGAGCCTGCACCGGGCCCTGATCTCCTTCCGGAGCCGACGCCTTTCCGGGCGCCACCTGCCGCGTCAGGTTGCGCAGATTATCTGCGCCCTGGTTCGATGACGCACCTGGCGCATCTGGCACGCTCTGCTGGGAACCGTTGTTCCCTGAAGTGCTTTCCACCGATCCACTTGTCTGGGAGCCGCTTGCTTGCGGCACAGATGTATTCTGTTGCGCGCTCGGGCCCTCAGGCAGAGAACCGCTGCCGCCCTGCTGTGCTGCGCCAACCGTCAGTCCCAACAGGGGAACCGCCGCCACCAGACTCCACGCCCACTGCTTTCCGCCCAAAGCTCCTCCACACCATCTCCGGGGCTAACGCATTTTTCCTGATGCTGTGAGCCCAGCGGAGGTCATCTCGGCATGGCCTTTCTTTAAAGAGAGGCCACATGAGCTTCTACCGGTCGGTCTACACCCACAGGAAAATGCTTTATCCCGTCTTCTCGCCTGCGCATCACCTACGCAGGATGTGCGTATAGGGGTGGCAGGGACGCGATGCCCGGTCTAAAACTCCATTGTCAGCCTACCAGAGAGACGCCGCTCCATCATCGCCGTCAACACGGAGTTGCAACCGACAAAATCCACGTTTCCGTAGCCCAAAACCATCGGTCGCCGCGAACTTACGGTCCGCGCTATCGTCTAATAGAAGACCATCATGCCCCGTGTCCTCTCGCTCCTGCTCCTCTGTGCCGCATTTGCCCTGCCGGCAACGCGTCTTCACGCGCAGGCCGCCCCTTCGCCCGATGCCGCTCCGCAAGGCCTCCCTGGCGATCCCAACGGCAATGACGATACCTCGCAGTCCGTCGCCACCTTCCGCCAGAACGTCAATCTCGTCTCGCTCTATTTTGATGTCCGCGACAAAAAGAACCTGCTGATCGCCCACCTGACCCGCGACGACTGCCAGGTCTTTGAGGACAAGCAGCCGCAGAAGCTCAAGAATTTCACCGCCGAAGTCGATCAGCCGCTCACCCTCGGCATTCTTCTCGACACCTCAGGCTCAATGCAGTACGTTTTGCCGCTGGAGCAGGAAGCAGGCTCGGAGTTCCTGAAGCGCGTTCTTCGCGAGAAAGACCAGGCCTTCCTCGTCTCCTTCGACGTCGATATCGACCTGCTCTCCGACTTCACGTCGAACGCCGGGGCGCTGGCCCATGACATCCAGAAGGCGCAGATCAACATCGGAACCGGCGGCATCACTACCGGACCACTGCCCACTGGCACCCCACGCGGCACCTTGCTGTATGACGCCGTAGTCGAGGCTGCGAAGGAAAAACTCGCAGGCGAAACCGGCCGCAAGGCCATGATCGTGCTCACCGATGGTGAGGATCAGGGCTCCCAGGCCAAACTGAAGGACGCCATCGAAGCCGCGCAGAAGGCGAACGCCATGGTCTATGTCCTGCTCGTCGCGGATCGCAACAACTTCGGCAGCTTTTACAGCATCGGCTACTCGGGCGACTACGTCATGCATCAACTTGCGGATCAGACGGGCGGCCGCCTCATCGACGTGGGCAACAACGGCAAAAAGCTGGCGGCCGCCTTCCAGCAGATCGAGGACGAGCTGCGGACCCAATACGTCGCCAGCTATACCCCGACCAATGACAAGACTGACGGTACCTATCGTAAAGTCGAGATCCAGTGCCGCCAGCGCGAGGAGGCTCTCAAGGTTCAATCGCGCAAAGGTTACTACGCCGTGGCTCCAGAGAACTGATTCCAGGGAGCTTAACGACGATAGCCTTGTATTTTCTGCCTGCGGAAAATCTGTTACAAAAGTAACTGAGCAGTTGAACCCATCCGTTGTATACTCAAGGAGCGTTCGAATTGGACAGGTTTTGCTAGTTCTGTATCTGCAGTTCTCTACTTGCCGAGACCGATCTTGAATTCAGCGTCACAACTCAGCAGTAAAGGACTTAAGCAATATGGAACAGGGAACAGTGAAGTGGTTTAACGATGCCAAGGGTTTCGGATTCATCAGCCGCCAGAGCGGGGAAGATGTCTTCGTCCACCACACCGCCATTCAGGCACAGGGCTTCCGCACCCTCCAAGAGGGTCAGGCAGTTCAGTTTAACGTGGTGAAGGGCCCCAAGGGCTGGCAGGCAGAGAACGTTCAGCCTCTCTAAACCACGCAGTAACATCGCAAAAGGGACGGCCAGGGCCGTCCCTTTTGCTGTCTGTGTCTCAGGGAATTCCATCAGATCTCCACAATTCTCGACGTGAACGACCAAAGGAAGTGAACCCCCCACAACTCGCGCCGCAGGCGCGTCCGCCCGTGCGGCCAGCACATTAATGCAGCACATACGCCACCGGCTGCAGCGGCTGCTTCTCCAGAGCTTCTCCGCTCATCTCCCGAATGCTCAACTCGATATTGAGTGAGATCGCATCCAGCGCCAGGCCGTTCTCATTGCGCCCGAACGGCATCTCCAGCTCCGATGCCAGCGAGTCCAGCGCAATGAACGAATAGGCCATCACCATCACCACTGCCGGAGTCATCCACTCAATCGCATCCACCAGTCCAAACGGCAGCAGCGCGCAGTAGAAATAGACGACGCGATGGATCATCACTGAATATGCAAACGGAACCGGCGTGGAAGCAATGCGCTCGCAACCGCCGAGAATGTTCGACAATTCCACGAGATTGCGATCGATCGCCGTCATCGTGATCTCGCCGAATGCGCCCTCGTGCTGCCGTGCCGCCACCCACTCGCCCATCGCGCGCAGAATAATGAACGGCTTGTAGCGCGCGCGGTCTACCTCTTCGGCAAGCGCCGGAGGCAGGAGCTCCGCCGAGCGCGCGAAGGTATCGCCGCGCAACTGGTCGCGCATCGCATAGGTGAAGGCCACCAGCATGTCGAGAAAGACGCGTTTGTCGCGCGCCGCTTCCGGCGTATCGGGAGTCATGGTCAGTGCCTGCCGCGTCAGCGTCCGCATGGTGTTCACCAGCGCACCCCACAGCTTGCGGCCCTCCCACCAGCGGTCGTACGCGGAGCTGTTGCGAAACCCCAGAAACAGCGCCAGTGCCACGCCCACCAGTGTGAACGGCGTCGCGTTCAGCGGCACCTTGTGCTTGAAGAGCGTGCCCTCGGTCCATACCGCAACGAAGCTGAGTGCCGCCACAATCGATAATTGCGGCAGCATCTGTTTCATCATGGAGCCACGCAAGACAAACAGCATGGTCCACCAGTTGGATTTGGAGCGAACAATCATCGTGTCATCTGGCGCAAAAAAAGAAGGCAGCGCTATCTTACCGCGCTGCCTTTCCGTTCAAGGCCGTCGAATAACTCTGGTCGCAGTTGCCCTCTCAGGCGACCAACACCTCTTCACGCGCAGTCTCCCTCTCTGAGGGGTCCAGAAGCAGCGAGCGAAAACTGCCGGTCGACGGATCAAGGCAGTGAATCTCTCCGCTTCCTATGTCATAGACCCACCCATGGATGCGCAGGCTGCCCCGCCTCATGCTTCTGGCCACAGCGGGATGCGCGCGCAGGCTGTTGAGCTGTGCGACCACGTTGAGTTCGGTGAGCACGCGCAGACGCTCGTCTACCGGCCACACTCGCGGATCCTGCATCACGCCCCGAAACGCGCGGGACATCGGTCCGGCGTATCCCAACCAGGAACGGAAAAAGGGCAGATCCTGCAGGTGGCCATCGTCGAGCAAGGCACGCATCGCATCGCAGTCGGAGTGGCCGCAGACGATGATGTCCGGCACCCGCAGGACGCGAACAGCATACTCGACGGTGGCCGCGACCCCGCTTGCCGTCTCTTCAGGGGGCGGCACCAGGTTTCCCGCATTGCGGCAGCAGAGCATCTGGCCAGGTGCAGATTGCGTGATCATCTCCGGCATGACACGCGAATCGGAGCAGGTGATAAACAGTGCCTGCGGCTCCTGGCAATGCGCCAATTCGGAAAACTGCTGGGACTGTTGCGCGAAAACCTTCGACCGGAACTTGGCATAACCTGCGAGCAGTTGCTGCATAACCCCTCCTCGGGTGCGCCCGAATGGAAGCGCACCGGAAAAACACCTTGAAGGCAAAAGGGCAGACGGCAGACCGGGAAAGCGGTGCATGCATTCCCGGTGCGGCCGAAACGCATAACGCTCTTCTACAGAGCGTTCCGGCGTCATCATCCTTGTCGGTCGCTTTGGGTTTTATGCAGTGGGGGTGCGCGGCTCGGGCCAGAAGCGCGAGAGGCGCCTCCCAGGCCCAGCACGTTCTCTCGTACGAGTCTCGTCTCAGAGAAACCCGGTGAGACGAGACAAGCCGCTTTGAACAGTGCCACAGGGGCAGATGCACGCGGGAGCGTCCGTACCATGCGGAGGTGCGACACCTGCCGCAGATGCGCAGTCGCCAACGGATTTGCGGTGAATACGACCTGATCCGCGTGCCTTACTGCAACGTACCGTTCTACCCCGCTCGCGTGGGCCCCGCTCGTCATGCACAAGGCATACAGTCCAAACAGAACTGCAGCGAGCGAAAGCCGGGAATGGGTCGAGGTGTGACGGGCCATGAAAGTTCCTGCGGGGTTCCTGTGCTGTTAAGACGCTCGCCGCATCGCGTCGTTAGCCGGTGGCGAACCGTTTGTGGCTATAGAAAGATGCAGAAAAGGGAAGCTGGACCATACGCGGTCGCGGCTTCCCTTGATTGAATGCGTGTTGGCCGGTCCCGGTAAAGCGCAAGCCTCACGGAACCGTGCAGGTGCAACGGGCACTTGTCAGATTGCTAAGCGGCTGCCATACCACGCCTGCAGTTAGACCGTCTTCGTTCGTCGGCTCAGCTCTTCGCCGGTCCGCCAGGAGCCGGGCTATAGTCCTCGCGTCTGCGCCCAGGCTCGACCTTCGGCTTCGGTTTCGGAGCCTTCTTTGTCTCGCGTTTTCCAGTGTTTTTGTTTCCCATGCGCTGAGTCTACCTGCAACACCCATCTACATTCCGAATTTCTGCCGGTATCCGCTCGGCGAAACTCCAGTGTGCCGCTGGAAGATCTTACGGAAGAAGACCGGGTCTTGATAGCCCACCGCGTCACTGATCTCCTGCATGCTGCGGTGGTCGTTTTCCAGCAAACGCTTAGCCGCGGCGACCCTGAGCTTTTGCAGATAGATAAGAGGACTATCGCCGGTTGCCTGTTTGAAGCGGCGAACGAAATTGCGCGGGCTCATCCCCACACGCTCCGCCGGCGCCTCCAGCGGGAAGCTCTGATGAAAATTCTGATGCAGCCATTCCTGTGCCGCGGAGATGTTCTCATCGGAGTGCTCCGTCTTCAGAGGCACAATGGCGAACCCGGCCTGCCATGCGCGTGGCATCTCGATCAGCAGCGCCTTTGCGCTCTGCATCGCAACCTCGTGACCGCAGAATCGCGCTACCAGATACAAGCTCAGATCGAGCGCCGCATTCACACCGCCGCCACAGTAGAATCCGCCATCTTCCGTCACCATCAGCTCCGGCATCCACCGCACCTTGGGATACTTCTCGCGGAATCGCTCACCCAGACTCCAATGTGTGGTGGCGCGTTTGCCATCGAGCAGGCCACTAGCCGCTACCAGACCAACGCCGGAACAGACACTCGCAATCGCCGTACCCCGCTTGTGCCAGCGCTTCAGCCACGGCACCACCGGCGCATTGCGCTCGACCACGTCGTCGATGCCGAGACCCGTCGATGGAATAAAGATCAGGTCGGTCTTACGAACATCATGCAGCGCCACAGCCGGCTGGATGTCGATCGGGCCGTCGCAATGCACGGCGCGTCCGTCCACCGACGCAGTGGTCACCTGAAAGTGACAAATAGGTTCGTGCCCGGTGAAGTTGTTCCACAGCGTTCCTGAATGACGAAAGACCTCCATGGGGCCAATGGCAGTGGAAGAGAAAGTCTGATCAAGAAACAAGATCGTGACATTTGTCATCGGGAGTTTTCCTACAGTACGGAGATAGCTTGCATAGGTATTGGCCGAATAACCTATGCAGGATGGCATATCTGCCATCTTGTTACAAGCTATAACTCCACCTATCTTCGAGATAGAGAAGCAATCTACTCGAAACGATGACGGAGGAAGCCGTGAAAAAATATTTAATCGAGCGAGAAATACCGAAGGTCGGAGCCCTCGAACGCGAACAGTTGCGCGAGGCTGCCGCCAAATCCAACTACGTTCTGCGTCAACTGGGCACTGAAATTCAGTGGGTGGAATCTTTCGTCGCCAACGACAAGATGTTCTGCGTCTATCTGGCCGAAGACGAGGCGCTCATCCATCGGCACGCACAGGCCAGCGGTTTCCCCGCCACCACAGTTACGGAAATCAGCAAAACCATCGATCCGACGACTGCGGCGCATTGCTAGTGGACTGATTTTTACTCCAGAATCATTTTCCGTTCTCCTAAAACTCGTTTACTGAAACGCTGTCAAAGCGTCCCGCACTATTTACAAGAGAAACCATTTGTTTTTTTGAAGATTTCCCGGGAACACGGACTCCAATCAATGAGTGAAGGATGTATCGAAAATGAATTCGCAACAGCACATTCATATCCTGCGAGTGGAATTGCTCGCCATGTCAAGATCGTCGCAACGTGCACTTGACTATGCCGTCAAGGGCTACGCACTGCGCAATCTCGACTTCGCCCGACACGTTTCTGCGGCGAACAGTGAACTCGAAGAGCATCACCGCCGCATCAAAGATCTATCCCGCGAACTCATGAGTGGCGGCGGCATCAGCAAGCCCTCGGATTCCCGCTTTGCGGTCGCCGCCGCAAGCATCAACACGGCTCTTCACGTCACCCATACCGCGGCTGCGGAGATCGCACAGGATAGCCTGCGTCTGCTTCAAAGCAGTGGGATACACGGGTGTGCGGCACTAGAGAACATAGGGCAGCTGGTGAATGGCTCCATGCGGTTGTGCATTGTCGCTCTCTTTAATAAGGACGCGGCTCATGCTAAGACCGTGCTTCGGCGTCAGGAGGCCGCGCGGCTTCGTGAACTCACGTCCATCGGCCTGCACCCCCACATCGATCGCTGGGCCGGCGCGCAAGGTGACTTCGAACGATCTGTAATTCGGAGCCTTGGCGAAGCCGCGAAACAGGCCCATGAAATAGCCGACGCGATCCTGTTCTGGCTGGAGGGGAAGTCGTGCGTCGCAATGTCGACGAACGGCAAACATCTCTCTCTCGATATGCCGCGGGCGCTACAGCAAAAGGACGCTGCGACCCTGTCCTATATGCAATCGAAGAGCATTCCGGGCCCGAAGATGACTCAGAACTTCTCGTGCTGAGCAGATGCCTGCTTCCGACGGCCGGAAGCAGGCACCGCTCCTGCTCTAGACGTCATTCCCCAGATGAAAGATTGGCTCCGCGCCTACCGCTCCCGTCAGCAGCGCCGTCTCCTCGTGCGGCTCCAGCGGCTTGTAATTCTGCGCAACATCCATTGCCAGCCTGAAGTATTTCTCATCTCCCGGTGGCAGCGCCGCCGTAACCGGATGTCCTAGCGTCCAGCGCAGTCCCAGCGCCGCCTCATTGGGATACGCCGCCGGCTGATACCAGCACTTCGGCTCCGGATGATCCTTCTTCTCGGCAGCGGTCCAGGTGGTTTTCGCCATCCCCTTCAGTGCCAGGATGCCCATCTTTTTCTCCTGCGCCTTCTTCAGGATCTGTGGCCCGAACTTTGCCTGCGAGAACAACACGAAGTTCACCGGAAACAGCACCGTGTCGAAGGGGTAGCGATCCATCGCTGCCACCGCCGTTTCCTGCGAATGCACGGAGAAGCCGATGTAGCGGATCTTGCCCTCCTTCTTTGCTGCCTCCATCGTCTCCATCGCGCCGCCCGGCCCCAGCACCTTGTCCAGGTCGCTCATCTTGGTCAACGCGTGAAACTGATACAGATCCACATGGTCCGTCTTCAACAAGCGCAGCGACTCTTCCAACTGCTTGCGCGAGTCTTCCTTCATGCGCCCCTCCGTCTTGCACGCAAGAAAGCAATCCTTCCGATACGGAGCCAGCGCCGGGCCAAGGCGCTCCTGCGCATTGCCATAGCTAGGCGCGACATCAAAATAGTTGATGCCGCGGTCCACCGCCTCGGCCACAATGTTCTTCGAGTGCGTTGGATCCTCATCCATCACCACAATCCCGCCGAAGCCGATGATCGACAGGTTCTCGCCGGTCTTACCGAGCGGCCTGCGTGCAATCGATTGTGTGGGAGTAGCGGAGGCGAGCCGCGTACTCGCGGCAGCTGCTGCTGTGAAGGCGCTCTGCTTCAGGAAATCACGGCGTTCCATGGGTGGGGTCCTCCTCAAGGGAACATAGGAACAGCTTAGCGCCGATTCGGATTTTGCGCGGGTCAGCATTCATGAAGATCCACGCGTCGCCGCCCGGCATGCCATCATCAAGGAGTCAGATGCCTTCTCTCACGATTACAGTCCGCGGCATTCTCTTCGATATGGATGGCGTCCTCATCAGCTCCACCGGCGCCGATGAGCGCTGCTGGCTGCGATGGGCGAAGCACCACCACATGGAAGGCACTTTCTCACTGCAGTCCACACACGGCCGCCGCGCACTCGATACTTTGCGCACGCTTCGACCGGATCTCGATCCCGTCATTGAGCAGCGCCGCCTCGAGGATTACGACGCGGAAGACCACAGCGGGCTCATCGTTCTTCCCGGCGTAGAAAAACTGCTCGCATCGCTTCCCGCGGATCGCTGGACCATCGTCACCTCGGCGACCACGCGCCTGCTCGATGGCCGCCTCGGCTACGCCGGACTCCCTATACCGGCAGTGCTTGTGCCCGCAGAGAAGGTCGCCAACGGCAAGCCGCATCCTGAGCCTTATCTCACCGGCGCTAAGCTTCTCGGCTTCGCACCGGCTGATTGCCTGGTCATTGAAGATTCCCCCGCGGGCGTCGCGTCAGGCAAGGCCGCAGGCTGCCGCGTGCTTGCTGTGCTCTCGTCTCACGCGCAAGCCGAGCTCAACGGCGCCGACTGGTTCGTCGCCTCGCTCGCGCAGATCGCAGCCACGCCACAAAGCGAGGGGACCCTGAGCATCCGTCTGGATACGTAGCAGGCAGTTCGATTACTCGAACCGGTAAAGCGTCACCGTCTCCGTGTGCAATCCGCGCGGATCGAAGCGCCAGTACTCTCCCTGGTCGTTCTCGTCGCCGTTCAACCGGCGCCCCGCAACCCACTTGCCGTTTTCATAGCGGCCTTCGTCGATGGCGCCAATTCCCACGCGTTTCGCGGCAGGATCGCGGGGCGTGAATTTCACGCGAAAGCCCTTGCCTACACCCAGAAACGCATCGGCTCCCGTGGAGAGGATCATGCCGTAGCCGTCTTCCGCATGATTGCCGAAGATCTCATCCAGTCTTACTTGCACTTCATAACCCTGCATCACGAACAGCGCCTCGGGCCGGGACTTGTCCAGCACAAACCCATGCACCGTGCCCTTGCTCTGTGCATCCAGCAACATTGGCGCGATGGCATCGATGGCGTTGTAACTCACCCGCAAGGCATCCTCGCCAATCTTGTCTTTCTCCGCTAGCTCACCGGTAGCTGGCGTCGCCCAGTTGTCAATGCCGAAAGGCGAAAACCCCAGCGCCGCATGCTCCCCCACGATGTAGAACACATTTGCCGCACCCGCTTCACCGCCGCGCGTCTCCGGCAGCAGCAGCGGATTGTCCGGCCGATGATAGCGTCGTGCCCATCCATAAACATCCGGCGAATACAGATCCGGCGCATAAATATCGATCGCCGTTCCTGCCGCCTTCCACACATCCATCACCTGCGGCTGCGGTCCGCCGCTCGGATAGTTGCCGGGAATCGCATCCTGGCCGCCCAGCCATGTGTTCACATACATCGGCAGGTTGTATGCCGCTTTGCCTTTGACCGTTACCGCCTGCACATATTTCGCATAGTGCCATGCCATAAAGATCTCATCCGCGCGCGGAGAATCGCCAAAGACCTCCGTCCACGTGCCGGAGGTCTTCGCGCCGTTCTCCTCCCACAGCGATCGCAGCTCCGCATTCAACGCACTCCGGTGCTGGTCGAGATATCGCAGCAGTTCGGTCGGCACTGCACCCGCAAAAGCACGGTTGGCAACGTCGGAGTGGTCGCGCGCGTTGCCCAGTACGCCGACTTCGTTCTCCACCTGCATCATCACCACTGTGTGATCGTGGGCGTCCACCTCGCGCAGATGCTGCATCAGTGCCGCGAAGGCGCGTTCGTCTGCGGCCCGGGTTTGCTCTCCGAACGTGCTCAGGATATTGATCTCGCGGCCATCCTCCACCACGCGTGGGAAGCGCTTCGTATCTTCCTTCACCCATACCGGCTGGTAGCTCGACATGCCGTTCTTCCACGACGCCAGCCACAGAAAGACGAGGCGCAGTTGCGCTTTGCGCGCCCCGGCGAGCAGTCCATCCACCAGCGTGAAGTCGAACTTTCCTTCCGTCGGCTCGATCAACTCCCAACTCACCGGGGTGAAGACCGTGTTCACTCCCATCGCCGCCAGCCGCGGCCACTCCGGCTCCATGTAAGCCAGACTCGATGAGCTGGAGTTATGAATCTCCACCCCCAGCATCAGATATGGCTTGCCATCTACAATGAGTTGCGTCGTATCGCCACGCTTCGCCAGATGCGGCACACTGGCATCCTGCGCACGGGCCATGGCTGTGAAACCGAACAAGACGATCGAGAAGGTAGAGAGCGCAAGAAAACGATTTTTCATGGCACCAGCAATCTACCACTTCACATCCCCTGCAACTACCTCAGCTCTGCGGGAACCAGTTCGCTCTTGAGCGCGGCCGCGGATTCCGTCAGATAGTAGGTACGGATCGCCGGATACTGCTCCTCTACCAGACCCAGCGTGCGGAAGTCGAAGCTCTGGACGTCGGCTCGTGGCTCCAGATGATGTGCGTGGATCGCGCCGCACAGCACGCGCACGAACTCCTCCGGAGCTACGGTGTGGTTCTGCTCGAAAAATGTGCCCGGTAGTTTTCCTGCTGCGCGCAATTCCGCCTCACTCCTGCCCGTCACCAGCTCCTGCATCTTCGCCTCGGTCCAGCCCGGCGGCACGATCTTTGTCTCCAGATTGAAATGTACGTTTCGCGCCGTCTCTGCGCGTTGCCGCGCATGCGGCTGTGCCTTTCCCGGTCCCACGCTGTAGTACTCAGCATAGAAATCGACGAAGCGAAACAGTTGCGCGACATAAGTCGGCGCGTAGGGGCTTGGCATCTTCTCTCTTTTGGCAAATGCCACAGCTACTGGCGACAACCTCAGGTCATTCGTCTGCACGTTGTCGCCAGGGGTGGTATGGAAGTGCAGTTTGTCGCACACGAATCTCCTCTGCGCATCCACCATCGATATAACTCGCGTGTACTGGCGATTAGCCATCGTGTAGGGCGTGCCATCTGCGTGGCGGCAACTCTGCGGATTCAGGAACTGGTCATGCCATATCAGGGACTGCTTATCCGTGGTCACGCCAGTGTCGGTCTCAATGGACGCGATGCCTTCGTCCAGCCCAGCCTCGAAAGCCGGCAGTGTGTTCTCCGGCCGCAGCCCGCGGCCGCCGCGGTGCCCCTGCGCGTCAAATGCATCCAGATATCTCAGCTCCGCCGCATCGCCCTTTGCCCGTGCGCGCGCCGCGCGTACTTCGGCCATCAGCAGGTCCGGCCGGTCGCTGATGATCCCATCCACATGCTTTGCCATCAGCAACCGCATCGTCGGCACATCGTTCACCGTCCACGGCACCACCAGAAATCCTGCGTGGTGCATCTGCCCTACATCGATCGCCGGCCGTTCTCCCAGCAGCGACTCCTCCATCGGCGAGAGCGCCGGTAGGTAACGCGCATGGTGCGCTCGCGCATGCGCCGCTGCCTGCGTCATCAACGCGAAGAAGGGATTCTGCACGCTCTCACCCGCCATGCCTACCGCAATTGTCACCATAAGTCCAACTGCATAGCGCCTCAGTCGTGTCTGCATATGCACATCAAGATACGCGCCTTGGGTGAGATATCTGTGACTCCGTCCCTCTCATTTGGGCCGCATGGCCTACCGTGATATTCTTTTTGGAATGTTGTATCTCGCCCAGCTCGCTGCCTGTTGTTGTTGTCGATAAGCGTGCGCCGCTCTCCGGCTGAGATACCATCTGCCTTTCTCTGCAGATAGATCCTCTCCTCTCCATCGAACCAAACGAGCCGCTTCCATCGCGGCGAAGGCTATAAGAACCGCGTGTATCTCTCCTCTCCATTCCGGCCGCGAACCGTGATCCAATCACGCGCCCCACGAGCTCTGTCACGAGATCTGTGTTGTCGCCCCGTATGTTGTTGCGCCTGTTGTTGTCCTCGCCAGGTGCACCGGGAGCGCCGCCACATCTAATCGTTGAACGCGCCGCTCCTCCTCACCAATGCTTCACGTGATCTGGAGATCAGCACATGCGCTTCACCAACAGGCCGGTCATCGTCGGAATCTTCGCAGCACTACTCTTCACCGTCGCTCCGTCTCCCGCGCAGATTGTTGGTGGATCGATCGGTGGCACTGTCACCGATCCGTCCGGTGCGGCCATACCCGGCGCCCAGGTTGTCATCCGCAACCAGGAGACAGGCAGCGAGCGCCAGCTCATCACCAACGGAGAAGGCTTGTACAGTGCGCCCTCCGTTCCGGTCGGTCGCTACTCCGTCTCTGCCACCAGGGATGCCTTCGCCACGCAGCAGCGCGACGGCATTGTCGTCACGGTCGGTCAGTCGGTTCGCGTCAACGTCGCACTTTCTGCGAGCGCCGTCAGCCAGCGTGTCGACGTCACCGATAAACCCGCGCCCGTCGATCTCACAACACAGCAGACCAGCGGCCTCGTCGATGAGCGACAGGTAAAGAATCTCCCGCTCAATGGCCGCTCCTACGACCAGCTCCTCACCCTCAATCCCGCGACCGTCAACTACACCGCGCAGCGCTCCGGCAGCATCGGGACTTCGAACTCTTCGGTCGGCAACATGTTCTCCGTCTCCGGTCGCCGACCGCAGGACAATCTCTATCTGCTCAACGGCGTCGAGTATACCGGCGCATCGCTCATCAACGTCACGCCCGGGGGAACTAGCGGCCAGTTGCTTGGTGTCGACGCCGTGCGCGAGTTTAATGTCTCCAGCGACACCTACTCTGCCGCCTTCGGTAAGCGCCAGGGTGCGCAGATCAGCATCGTAACCGCCAGCGGTTCGAACCAACTGCACGGCGCCGCCTACGAATTTCTGCGCAACAGCGCACTCGACGCGCGCAACTACTTCGATCAGCAGCAGATTCCCGAGTTCCAGCGCAACAACTTCGGCGGATCACTCGGCGGCCCCATCCGCCGCGATAAAGTCTTCCTCTTCGGCAACTACGAGGGATACCGGCAAAACCTCGGCCTCAGCAACGTCGCCCTCGTACCCGATGCGAACGCGCGCCAGGGTTTCCTTCCCGTCGGTCCTGGTGGATCGCTCGTCAATGTTGGTCTCGCACCCGGCGTCGCGGATCTTCTCAAGCTCTGGCCAGCGCCCAACGGCGCCGAACTCACCAGTCCGTCGACCGGCAAGCCCACCAGCATCGCGCGCGCGTTCAGCAATCCGAAGCAGACCATCCGCGAAGACTTCGGGACAGCACGCGCCGACTACAACCTTGGCGCAAAGGATCTTCTCTTCGGCGTCTACACCATCGACGACTCCACCGCTCACACGCCCACCGCCAACCCTTTCGCCGTCATCGATGAAACACTGCGCGAGCAGGTCGCCAGCGTGGAGGAGCAGCACATCTTCTCCTCGCAGTTGCTCAATACGGCGCGCTTCGGCTTCTCCCGCGCATCGTTTTATTTTCTGGGCTCTGCCACCGTAGATGTTCCCGGCTTCGTCAGCGGACGGCCCGTCGGCGCCATCGTCATCGCCGGTTCGACCGCCTCCAATGGCGCATCGCAGATCACCGGCGCGGGCGGCAACGTCGGCAGCAACAACGCTGTCGCACGCAACCTATTCACTTTCGATGACCATGTCTATTGGACGGCCGGCCGTCATCAGCTCGAAGTCGGTGGATGGGTGCAGCGTCTTCAGAGCAATGACAACCTCGCACAGAATCAGTATGGACAGGCATCGTTCGCCACCCTGCAGACATTTCTGCAGGGCACCATCAAGACCTTCACCATCGTCCCTGCGCCGACGCCGCTCAACTGGCGCTCCTGGTTTGGCGCCGGTTATGTCGAAGATGTCTGGAAGGCAACCCCGCGTCTCGAAGTGCGCGCTGGGCTTCGCGTCGAAAGCAGCAATGGATGGAATGAAGCGAACGGCCGCGCCGCGAACTACCAATTCACCAACGGTGTCATCAACACCAACCCCACCGTCGGCTCCTCGGCCCTCACCGACAATCGCGCCAAGTTCCTGCCGCAGCCACGCATTGGCCTCGCATGGGATCCCTTCGGCAACGGCACCACCGCGGTGCGTGCATCATTCGGCGTTGAGCAAAGCCTGCTCGACAATCTGAATTACCGGCTCGACCAGGCCGCGCCGTACAACGCGACGCTCAGCTACTCGGGTACCACGGTCTCCGATCCGGTCAAAGGCAAGGGCACCATCTCGCCATCCAGCTTCCAGACCGACATCGCAACACCCAGCACGCTCGCCTGGACGCTCAAGCTCGAACAGCAGATCGCACCGCAAACGTCGCTCACCGTCGCGTACATCGGTTCGCACAGCTACCACCAGATTCTCTCGCTTGATGCGAACGAGCCGGCATTTGTCATTTGCCCGAGCGCCGCCTGCCCCACCTCGGTTGCTGCCGGCACCATCTACTATCCAACGACGGTGAAGGCCAATCCCGCCGTCACCAACACCACCTCGTGGGTCTCGGGCGGCAATGCCAGCTACAACGCTCTTGAAGTAGACGTGCGCCGCTCCTACGCAAACGGCCTGCAGTTCCGTGGCAACTACACCTGGTCGAAGAATCTGGACAATGGCTCCGCATGGAACACCAGCGTCTCCGCCAACACGCCTGCCTTCGTCAGCGTGCCGCAGTTGCCGGGCCTCGACTGGGGTCCCGCCGCGACCGACGTCCGCCACATCGCCTCACTCAACGGCAGTTACGATCTGCCCTTCGGCCGCAACCGCCGCTTCGCTTCGAACTTCAGCTCGCTCGCCGATACCGCTGTCTCCGGCTGGACGCTCTCTGCGATCTCCAATCTGCAATCCGGCTTCCCCTTCACGCCGCAGCTCGGCTACAACCCCACCGGTTCCGGCGACACACGCAACCCGGTCCGCCCGGACGTCAACCCGGACTTCCACGGCTCGCTCTACGCCAGCGGATCCACCGCCGCGCGCGCCAATCAATTCTTCAATCCTGCAGCCTTCCTCGCGCCTGCAGCCGGCGCCGTCGGCAACCTGCGCCGCGACACGCTCACCGGCCCCGGCTTCGCAAACCTCGATCTCTCGCTCGCCAAATCCACCACCATCCACGAGCGTGTCCGCGCTCAGTTCCGGGCAGAGTTCTTCAACGTGCTCAACCACACCAACCTGATGACACCAAAACCGGTCATCTTCAGCTCCGGTCCGCAGCAAAGCAGCAGCGCTGCCACTCTCGCACAGGCCGCCGTGCTCAGTCCAACCGCAGGAGTCGTCACCGCGGCAGCCACCAGCCGCCAACTCCAATTCGGATTGAAGCTGCTCTTCTGATGGCTGTATCGGCGCGCAAAAAAGGTGGCGTGAGGATATTCCTCACGCCACGCTTGGTTGATTGTTCGCTGACTCGCCCACAAACCCAGCCGTAAGCGACCAAAGGAAGCGAACTGAACAGCTCGCGCCACCGGCAATTGCCGCGGACGGCTAGTCCGTTAGTTCAGGTGTCCCATCCGTCCTGCGCGATAGTCTTCCACGGCCTGTGCCAGCTCCTCACGCGTGTTCATCACGAACGGTCCGTAGCTCGCGACCGGTTCGCGGATCGGCTCGCCGCTCAGGATCAGCAGTTGCGTGTCCGCCTTCGCTTCAATCGTCACCGCATCGCCCTCCTCGCTGAGCGGAGCGATCTGCGCCTCGCCATGCAAGTGCTCCGTGCCATTGAGCACCACGTCGCCCTTGCGCAGCACCACCGCCGCCTTGTGCCCATCCGGCAGCGGTAGTTCGAAGCGCTCGCCCGCCTTTAGGATCACATCGAACAGGTTCACTGGCGTAAACGTCTTCGCCGGCCCAATCCGTCCCAGCAGCTCACCCGCAATCACGCGTGCGTGTCCACCGCCTGCCAGTTGGATCACCGGAATCCGATCCTTCGTGATCCCCTGGTAACGCGGCTTCGACATCTTCTGCGCCTTGGGCAGATTCACCCAGAGTTGCACCATCTCGAAGATGCCGCCATTCTTCGTGAACTCCGCCTCGTGCAGCTCCTCGTGCACCACGCCGGAAGCTGCGGTCATCCACTGCACATCGCCCGGATAGATCACGCCGCTGTTACCGGCCGAATCGCGATGTCCCACCGATCCCTGATAGGCAATCGTCACGGTTTCAAATCCGCGATGCGGATGCTCACCTACGCCGCGCGGCTTCTTCGCCGGCTCGAACTTGCTCGGTCCCGCGTAGTCCAGCATCAGAAACGGGCTCACTTCACTTTCAATTCCATTCGAAGGAAATAGATTCCTTACCGGAAATCCATCGCCTACCCAGTGGTTCGATCCCGCGCCGTACGTCCCCAGTACCTTCTTCTGTGTCGTCATTTGCTGCTCCTTCCCGCGCTCGGTCTCAAACCCCGTTGCGCCCCCTTCACCATCTCTGTTGAAGCCTCTGCCGTCCGGCCCAACTGCCGCAGCAGCGGCAGCAGCGTACGTCGCTCTTGGACGGGAAAGCCTTCGAGTGCTTCTTCCATCTCCGCGCGATGCTGCGCAAAAGCCCGCTCGATCAGCCGCCGCCCCGCCGCCGTCAACTGCACAATGCAGGCCCGCCGGTCGTCAGCGTCATCCTCCCGCCGCACCAGCCCGCGGTCGGCCAGCCGATCCACGGCCGCCGTCATTGACCCGCTGGTCAGCAACACCTTCTCACCCAGTTGCTTTGCGTTCAACGGCCCCCGGTGCAGCAGCGCCTCCAGTACGCCAAAGTCACTCTGCACCATGCCGAAGCGCGCAATGCTGCGCTGCGCCTGTGCCTCCACCGCCCGGCTGGCCTTCCACAACACCAGCCATAAGTGGATTCCACTCAGATCATCTGTTTTGTTAGGTTTAGCGGAATTCATCAATTTGTCTCGATATAAAGATGCTTGATATCAAGGGAAGATTCATTCCGGCTGGATCTGACCAATCCCAAAAAGCACCCTGGCGCTCGGCCAGGGTGTTGGAAAGGAGACAAGCTTCGCTGCTAGAAGGCGTAGCGTGCGGAGAACTGCAGTTGCCGCGCGCTCGGAATGAGCCCGCTGAAGCGCGAATTGGTGATCGCGCCAGTGTTGCCGCCCTGCAACCCGGTGCTCGGGTTGCCGAAGGCCGGATGGTTGAAGACGTTGAATGCATCCACCCGCACCTGCAACGACGACTCATGCACCGGGATGGGGAATGTCTTGAACACCGACATATCCAGCCGGTTGAAGCCCGGCCCTGAGATGGACTGGCGTCCCGGCGGTCCGAAGGGAAGCAGTCCGGCATGCGAAATGTTGATCAGGTTTCCCGAAGGGTCGTCAGGACCCAACGTGGCCTGCGGCGGATTCTTGAAGGCGCACGGGTTGAACCAGGACTCGATCGTCTTGGTCTTGGTCGCGCAGACAAATTCCGGCTGCGTTGCCGGGTCCGCCGCACCGCCAGCCTTCAGCGGATCGGAGATCCGCACCGGATAGCTTCCGCCCTGGTTGGAGGAGGTGACAAAAACAGGCGCGCCGCTCTGCACCTGGAAGATGAAGCTGGTCTTCCAGCCGCCGGCTACCTGATTCACAATGCCGCTGCGGTTCAGGAAGCGCTTGCCTGCGCCGAATGGCAAGTCATACTGCGGTGAGAATGTGAAGCGGTTGCGCGTGTCCTGGGTGCAGGCGCCGTAATCGTAACGGAAGCCCAGAAAGTTCGGGTTGCGATAGCCGCCGTAAGCCGATTGCCCGATCGGCCCAAAGGCATCGTCCAGGCAGTGCGACCAGGTGTATCCCGTCAGGAAGTACAGGCCGTTCGAGTAGCGCTTATCCAGCTTCACTTGCAGAGAGTCATAGCGCCCCACGCCCTCGTTCGCCACTTGGACAATGTTGCCGAAGTCAAAAAATGGTTGGTAGGTCTGGCTGTCCGCGCCCCGCGGCACAATGCCCGGAAACGTATTTGCGCCGTAGCTGGAGCGCAGACGGCGGCTCACATTGCCCTGGTAGCCAATGGTGTAGGTCACCGTGTTGGTCAGCGATTGCTGAAAGCTCAGGTTGTAAGCCGTCGTATATGCGCTCTTGCCGTTCTGTGACTGGGCATAGATCGTCGGCAGATTCGCAAAGTTCTGCAGCCCTCCATTCGGCGCGTTGATCGCCGCGCTGAATCCTGTCTCCAGCGTTTGTCCGTTCGTAGGGCAGGAGACCGTGCCATTCACGTTCTGGCAGACATTGGGCACCGGGTTGAAATTCGCGCTCACGAAGAATGGTGCGTTGTAGCCCAGGTTCAATCCGAGCCCGATGTTCTCCAGTCCGCCATAGAACAATCCGGCGCCCGCGCGCAGCACCGTACGGTCATTCAGCATGTAAGCAACGCCCACACGCGGCGCAAAATTCAGGTACGCCGGCTCCACCAGCGACTGGTTCGAGGTGTACTGCACCGCGATGTTGTCTTTTGCGAAGAGCCCGCGCAGAGTCGAGTTGATGGGATAGTTCCTCTGTGACGAAGGAATCAGGTAGGTGCCGCTGCCCTGGTTCATCCCGTCAAAGTTGCCGATGAAGTTCGCCTGCTGGTCGTGCACCTCGCGAATGGGCTGCGTATATTCCCAGCGCAAGCCCAGGTTCAGTGTCAGCCGCGGCGTCACCTTCCAGTCGTCCTCTGCAAACGCCGACTCGTACCAGCGCACATCGGTGAATGGCAGAGAGCTCGTGATCGACGAGTTGTTCATCTGGTTCAGCAGAAAATCCGCGACACTGAAGCCGGAGATGATGCTTGGATTGCCCGGATCGTAGGTATACGTGCCGTTGAAGCTTTCACTGCCCAGGCCATTCGGCGGCTGCAGGCCGTAGAAACGCACATGCTGAAAGTTCACCCCAAACTTCAGGCTGTGCCGCCCCCACACCTTGGAGACGTTGTCGATGATCTGCAGCACATTTTGCACCTCGTCTGAAGGAACATAGGCGGCCACGCCGACACTGTTGATGCCGATGCTGTTACTGATCGCGCCAAAGCCGATGTCCGGCATGCCGCCCAGATGCGGAGCAAAGGGAATACCGCCCAGCCCCAATTCCGCGGCCACGTTCCGTTCGCTGTTGGTCTGTTGATACGCCGCAAACAGCCAGTTGTAGCCCACGCGGAATTCGTTGGAGAGTGTCGGGGAGAAGAAGTGCGTCTCGCTGAAGACGCCGCTCTTGCCGTAATTCGCCACCGGGCCGCCGACACCGAACCCACCGCCATCCAGGATGCCGAAGGGAGGCTGCGAGTCTGACGGATTATTCGAGTAACTATAGCGGCCAAAAGCCTGGTCCTTCGACGTGGGATTGAAGTCCAGCCGCAGGTCATACTGCGTCGTGTTGTTGGTCGCAGCAGTCGGAGGAATGGTGTAGTTCTGGAACGTCTGGTGCGCCCCGCCCTGGTTGGGCAACGGGAAAAGGTTCAGGATGCGCTGCGCCACAGGATTGATCTGCCCCGGACAGATCACGTTCCGCACGCCGTTGCAGGTCAGGTAGCGTTGCGGCCCGTTCGGATCCTCGGTCCCGCCCGCCGTCGCCGTCGGATTGCCGCCAGTCAGGTAGAGCGGAATCACGCCATTGCCGTTAGTGTTGTTTGCGTTCAGCAGCTCGCTAAAGTCGCCATTCCGCATCGCGGCGGTTGGAACGCTGTTGTTCGGGCTCGCCGTCACATACGACGAGATCAGCGTCGCCTGCGAATCGGCAAAGAAGAACAGCTTGTTCCTCCAGATCGGGCCGCCAATCGTTGCTCCGAACTGATTGCGGTGGTACGCCGTCTTGCCCGTGCGGGCGAAGTAGTCCGCCGCATCCAGCTTGTCGCTCGAGAAGTACTCCCACAAGCTGCCATGGAAGCTGTTCGTCCCGCTCTTGATCGATGCATTGATCGCAGCCCCGGTGCCCCGCCCTAGCTCCGCGCTGTAATCGCTGCTCTGCACCTTGAACTCTTCCAGTGCATCCGGAGGCGGCCGCACTGCGTAGGTCGCGCCGTTCAGAAAGTCCTGCATGTTGGAGTTGTTGTCGACCCCGTCCAGCACAAAGTTGTTCTGCGACACGCGGCTGCCGTTCGATGTGAAATCGCCGCTGCCGGCCACCTGGCCAAAGCCCTGGTTCGGCGGCGCCACGCCGGTCGTCAGTTGTGCGATGAACACATAATTGCGGCCGTTCAGCGGAGTGTCGTTGATCGTCTTCGTGTCAAAGACCTGGCCGGTCGAGGCATCTTCTGTCTGCAGTGGCGGCGCGGCCGTCACTGTTACCACCTCGCTCGCCGCCCCTGGCTTCAACGCCACATTGACGCCCAGCCTCTGACTCACATCCACCCGCAGGTTGGGCCGCTCTACCGAAGCAAAGCCGTTGGCCGTAACCTTCAGCGTGTAGCTGCCCACCTTCACGGGCGTGAAAACATAAATGCCGCTTCCACCCGTCATCCGGGTCAGCGTCAGGCCCGTGCCATTGTCAGTCAGCGTGACGGTGGCGTTCGGAATCACAGCGCCGCTCGTATCAGTCACCGTTCCGGTTACAGATCCCTGGTCCACCTGCGCCCGCAGGGGAGATGCCGCCGGCAGCAACGTGCCGGCGATTATGAGTGCGATACCATATCTGACGATGGAACGAAGCGTTGTAGCTGGCCGGTACATGGGGGATAACCTCTCTTGGAAAAGCACTACTGTTATGTCAAAGCGCGTGCCCTGCACCGTCCAGAAAGCGGTTTCTCAGATTGCGCTAAAGTTGCCGCGTAAGTTCTGGCCCAAAGTGATCAAAATTTTGCGACTGGATGGACTATTTCGTCAACGAAAATCGTTAGCTCTACCGATAACTGGTTTCAGTGGATGGAAAATCGGCATTTTCCCCCGGTAATGAAGCACTCTGCTGCCGCCCCGTACAATCCCTCTCAACGCCATGTCGCTCCAAGATCTGCTCAAGTCCCGCCGCGCCTTTCTCAAACACAGTTCACTCGGACTGGCCGCCGCTGCTGTTGGCTGCCATACTGCGTCCGAGTCCAGCCAGCAGCCCGCCGCTGCGCCCGTCACGTCGGGAGGTCCGCCCGGCACCCCGCCCGCCTTCGGCACCGCGCCGCCCGTTGGTCCGGAGGTCTCCGCCGTCACATTCGCTGAGGCCGAAAAGCTCGTTCGTGTCTCGCTGACCACGGCCGAAGAAAAGCAGGCCGCACAGAACTGGCGTCAGGCCATGGCTCCGCTCTATGAGCGCCGTACCGGCCCGCGCAAGGTCGCGCTGGAGCCGGAACTCGCCCCCGCCACGCAGTGGAATCCCATGCTACCTGGCATGCCGTTGCCGCCGCAGCACGACCACTTCGTCCCCGCGCCCGCCGCGTCCGTGCCCCTACCCAAAAGCGACGACGACATCGCCTTCGCCAACGTCGCCCAGCTCAGCCGTTGGATCCATGCCCGCCAACTCACCTCCGAGCGGCTCACCGGCATCTACCTCGACCGCCTCCAGCGCTTCAACCCCACGCTGCACTGCGTCATCACGCTCACCAAAGATCTCGCGCTCGCGCAGGCGAAGCAGGCCGATCACGAGATCGCAGCCGGCCATTACCGCGGTCCGCTCCACGGCATCCCGTGGGGCGCAAAGGATCTTCTCGACACCGCCAACATCCCCACCACCTACGGCGCAGAGCCCTTCCGCGACCGCATTCCGAAGACCGATGCTGCAGTCGTCGAGCGCCTCAATGCATCGGGCGCTGTCCTCGTTGCCAAGCTCTCGCTCGGCGCGCTCGCGCTCAACGATGTCTGGTTCGGCGGCCAGACCATGAATCCCTGGCTGCTCCAAGAAGGCTCCTCCGGCTCGAGCGCCGGTCCCGGCTCCGCCACTGCTGCGGGGCTCGTCGGCTTTGCCATCGGCAGCGAAACCGGCGGCTCCATCGTTGGCCCATCCATGCGTTGCGGCGTCACCGGACTCCGCCCCACCTATGGCCGTGTCCCGCGCACCGGCGCCATGACGCTCTGCTGGTCGCTCGACAAGCTCGGCCCCATGGCCCGTTCCGTCGAGGACACCATGTTCGTTCTCCGCGCCATCAGCGGACCAGATCCCGGGGACGTCGCCTGTGTTCCCAGCCATCTCGACTACAACGGCGCTCTGCCCGTGAAAGGTATCCGCATCGGTTACATACCGGCATGGCTCGCCGAACCGCCCGCCACTGATGTCGATCGCGCGGCCCTCGACCAGATAAAAAAACTCGGCATGGAGCCCGTTCCCATCTCTTTGCCCGACTGGCCCTACGACTCGCTCGATCTCATCCTCTTCGCCGAAGCCGCCGCTGCCTTCGAGGAACTCACCCTCTCGCACAAGCCCTCATTCAATCTCGATCAGCTCAAAATGCAGGTGCCCGACGCCTGGCCCAACAGCTTCCGCCAGGCTCGCTTCCTCTCCGCTGTCGATTTCGTGCAGGCCGATCGCTTCCGCCGCAAGGTGGCCGAGCAGATGATGGAGATTTTCAAGAAGGTCGACATGCTCCTCGTCCCCTCGCTGCGCGACGAGATGCTCACCCTCACCAACTTCACCGGCCACCCCTCGCTCACGCTGCGCGCCGGCTTCATCAATGTCAGCGAAGCACGCAGCGACTGGGCGCCCGATCCCCAACACCCACTGCCAAAATTCAATCCGCCACGCCGCGTCCCCCACGGCATTACCTTGATCGGCCGGCTCTTCGACGAGGGCATGCTCGGCCGCGTCGGCGTCGCCCTCGAGCGCGCCTTCAACGTGGCATCAGAGCGTCCAAAGGGCTTCTCGTGAGAAGGCACCGGGACGCTCGTTGACGGTCAGCAGCGCAGGTTTCTTCAATTCATTCTTCGCGTAACAGGATCATCGGATCGACGGCGAGAGCGCGCCGCGCCGGGAGCCACGCTGCGACCAGACCCACACAGAGCATAGTGAGAACGACACCGCAGAGGATGACCGGGTCCTTCGGCGTGGCCTGATAGACGATGAACGCAAGCACACGAGCAGCCAGAACACCGAGAACAATTCCGGCGGCTGAGCCGATGGCGAGCAACCGGAAGGAGCGCCCCAGCGCTGCGCCCAGCACCCTGCGTTGATTGGCACCAAGAGCGATTCGGATGCCGAACTCGCGCAGGCGCTTGCTCACGGTATAGGAGGCCATACCGAAGATGCCTGTGATGGCGAGCATTGCGCCCAGCAGGCCCAGGACGCCCAATGCCACGGTGGCGACACGGGTAGCGAAGAGGGCGGAATCCATTTCGCTGTTCCATGTTCTGATTTCGAGTGGCAGTCCGGGATCGAGGCCGTGCATCGACCGCTGCAGTGCGGTGGCGATCTCCTGTGGCTCGCGCTGCGATCGAACCACAATCCTGGTATCCGAGGAGAATTGTTGGAGGAAGGAAAAGAACATGGCAGGTTGGCGATCTTCCGTAAGGGTTTGGTACTTGCCGTCCTCGACCACGCCTACAACTTCTGCCCGTTGTCCGCCCCAGAACTTGAAGTGCTTGCCGATCGCCTTGTCGACGGACCCGAAAACCTTGCGGGCAAATTCGCGATTGACCACCGCGACTATAGGAGCCTTAGCATCATCGTGCATGGTGAAGGGACGGCCGGTTAGAAACGCGGTTCCTGCCGCTCGGAAATAATCCGGCGAAACCTGGAAATTCTGCGCGTCGGCTACGGCATTCGTTGGCCGGAAGTCCGTTGTGGCGTCGGTGAATACGTTTGAATCTCCGCCGCCGATGCTGAGCGGGAGCCGGTCGGCATATCCCACGGCTGTAACCCCCGGGATCGCTGCGGCAGCGTCGAGCATGCGCTTCTGCATCTGCACGCGCTGGTCGCCGTCATATCCAGCCATATGCAGATCGGTGTGCACAAGCATCGCATCCTTTGGCTGAATACCGTAGTTGCTCTGGAGCGAACGCGCCAGACCGCGCACTGCCACGAGTGATGAAGTCACCAGAACAGCACAGATGGCAATCTGCAACCCGAGCAGCACATCCCGCAGCGTAAAGCGGCGCGCCGGCCCGGTATTGGTGCTGCCGGAGCGGATGACTTGCCACGGATCGGAGCGCAACACCTGGCGTACCGGGATCAGGCCGAAAAGCAAACCGCTGAAGATGGCAAGCAGCAACGCCAGAGCGTATGTTGTGACATCCGGATTGACCGGCACGTTGATCGGAATATTCGGAATTGGCCGCCACACGCTCAGCACACGGAGAATCCCCACGGCTGCCGCCATGCCGCAAATACCTCCAGCGACCGAAACCACAAGGGCTTCGGTCAGGAGCTGGCGGAGGATGAATGTGCGACGAGATCCCAGCGCCATGCGCAGCGCGATTTCGCGCGATCGGTCCGCTGCCCGCGCGGCAAACAGACTGCCGAGATTGGCGCAGGCGGCCAGCAGAATGAGACCCGCCAGGAGCATGAGTCCGGCTATAAACGCTCGCGTGGGCCGGCCGAGAGAATTTCCTGCAAGCCCCGGATGCGATAACTCGAACTTCAGGCCGTCATCCGCTTTGGGATAGGTCTTTGCCAGCGAAGCCGCAATGGCGTTCAAATCTGAAGTGGCCGAGGCTGGTGTGACTCCGGGCCTGAGATGCCCAATGACCCAGGCATTATGGTTGCCGCGCTCTTCCAGATCGTCCCCACCGGCGATTTGTGGCTTATCGACGATAGGAGCCCAGAAATCAGGCGCGAAGAACAGCTCCGTCCCGCGGAACTCCCGCGGCGCAACGCCCACGATCGTGTAGGAGTGCTTATTGATCTGTACGGTGCGGCCCACCGCGGCGGGGTCGCCGTTGAACCGGCTGTGCCACAAGGCATAGCTCAGAACGATCTCCGGCACGCTGTTCTTGCCATGCTCTTCGGAAGCATGGATGAATCGGCCAAGAACGGCTGAATGCCGAGGGCATCAAAGTAATTGCCGCTAACCAGGTAGGGCCAGACCACCGCAGGATTTCCGCTGCCTGTGTCGAGCCCAACGCCGCCCATAATGTCATACGTCACCAGCGCGTCGAAGCTGCGGTTCATATCGCGCAGGTCACGGTAGTCCGGATACGACTGCGACGGAGCGGTTTCTGCCCCATAGTTGCGCTCCACCATGAACAGGTTTTCGGGGTGCGGCACATTCAGCGGTCGCAGAACCAGCGCATTCAGCACACTGAAGACAATGGCATTCGCGCCAATGGCCAGGGCCAGCGTCAGCACAGCCGTCAGGGCGAACCCCGGCGCTTTTCGCAACTGTCGTAAAGCAAGTCGTAAATCGGCGTTCATATGTTCCCCTTGCGATCAGGAACGGACCTGTCCGTCCTCGCGGCTTGGACTTGTACCGGTTCTACGCTTGCGGAAGAGCGGCAGTTCCCGTGGATATTGACTTATTCCCGCCTGAAGCTAACAGGGTCAATCACCGGCAAACCGGCCAGAACGGTGAATGGCGACGGATCTCTCCCCGGGCGCCAAGGGAGAGATCCTATCCACCGCCAATGCAACTCCAGATTGCTCTGCAGTTAGACTTCACGCCCTAAACCCTCCGCTAAGAAGGCCTTTTTAGAGAGGCTGAACGACTATATTGCCTGGACTTGTTATGGAGTAAGGTGAGCCGGGTGCTTCCGTAACGCTGGTAGGGGTGACGGTATAGATCCACAGTTTGCCGTTGCCTTTGTTGTCGGTTCCAATGGCATACATATGGTTGGCGTTATCCCACAAGATCTGGCCGATGCCGCTCACCGGTCAGCAGCATCTTGTACTTGGTGAGCGGATTTCCGCCATTGAAGTGGAAAAGCTCCACGCCCGATCCGCCGACCGCAAGAAGCTTGCCGGACGGAGACATTCTCATCACGCCTCCGCTGCCCGTTTCTGCTACGGCCACGGTCTTATAGGTGTTGGTTGTCTTCAGATTTCCTTTTGAATCCGCGGTGAAAGTTGCAATGACGATCGGCCCGTATTCGCCGCTGTCCTCCGGATCGTACGCCGACAGCGACATGGCCGCATGATTGGTCGGGTCCGTCGCCATCGTAATGGGACAGTAGTATCCCGTATACGGTCCGCCGGGATCGGGGTTGGACGTATCGACCGGTGGGGTCGGAAGAGCGGCGCCGGATGGCACAGTAATCAGCTCCCCGCTGTTCAGACGCTGGAAGACGGTGACATTGGGGGACGGACCATTGCCGAATGCTGCGGCGCAATTCGGCGAGTACGCGTACTCATTGTTTCCAAGAAAGTTCAGTTGAGGGCCGCCGAAGAAAATCTTGTCGGTATCTTTGAGATAGGTCAGCGTTCCCTTCGAGTTGTTGATTTTGTATGACTGGAACGTCGAGTAACAGTAGAGGTCTTCGGGGATGGCGGCGTTGTACAAGCCCGTGCCGGAGTGGTCGATTCTTAATCCCTGTCCATTCCAGTAAGTTAACGGGCAATCGCCCAGAGGCCAGTACTTATCGGTATTTAAGGTTGCCGCCTTCTTCAGCGCGCCGTTTGCAGCCATCGAGAACGATTCGATGATCACGCTGGACGGTTCAAAGCCAAAGAGATAACGTCCGTTCGCTCCCATCAGCGAAAGGTTGTAGTTAAACGGGGAGCCAGGTACCGCCGTCAGCTTCCCGTTTGCAGCCGCGGAGAAAGCTTGGATGTGGCTCCCGCTTCCAACGTAAACATGCGCAACGGGCGCAGGCGTCGCGGCCAACGCCGTTCCTGTGGAGAGGGCAGAGAAAATGGCAGACAGAGAAATGGCAAGTCGGGTCCAACGCGTCATGTGCGAGACACCTTTCAGATACTGGTTTCAAGGCGGGGAACAACTCTTGAGGGGAGGAGCTTGAATACTGAACTCGGCATGGCAGAACGTGCAAGTATTAAAAAGGCACTTATCCCATTTTTTGCTTTGACTTACTGGAATAAGTCGCATATGTGTAGGCAGCCACCTTGAAAGGACCGTCTAAGACCGGTTCCGTGCTCAATCCCAGCGGCAAGAAACGTATCTCTGGAAATAACTTCATCCAGGAAGAGGGTAGCGGGTCAATTGGAAATTCCAGTTTCGACCCCTCGCGGACCTTCCCTCAGCCACCAATCGAACGAATCACTTTCGCCGGATTTCCTCCGACAAGAGTATTCGGGGGAACGTCCTCGGTGACCACCGAACCCGCCGCGACGACCGAATTCTCGCCTACTGTTACGCCGCCGATGATGGTCGCGCCGGCTGCGATCCACACGCCTTTCTCAATCACGATGGGCCTTCCGATCGTGGCGGCGCGTCGCTGCGATGGTTCAAGGGGATGGCCCGCCGTGATGATGCTCACGTTCGGCCCGATCATCACATCGTCTGCAATGTCGAGGCCGCCAAGGTCATAGAAAGTGCAGTTCTGATTTACGAACACATTATGCCCGACGCAAATTTCGTCTCCACCGGCAGTATAAAAAGGAGGGATCAGCAAAAAGCTCTCGTCTACCTTTTTGCCGATAAGTTCGCTGAACAAGGCCCGAACTTCGTCCGCATCGTTGAAGGTCAAACGGTTAAGTCTGGCGGTCACCGCCATCGCTCGTTTGACGTTTGCCAACATGGCCGCTGATTCCGGCGTCCTGCTGTAAATCATCCTGGTGCGATCGTCGTGCGGCATTCGTTATCTTCCTCAGATTGCGGTTGAGCCTGCGTTTTGGCGCACGAAGGCCGCGCCGAGATTCTCCAAGTGTGGCTACAAAGCGGAAGGGCCGGAATACCGCCAGAGCGGCAATTCAAAATGACCCCCGGCCGAAGATGCGGCATGGATTTCCTGCCGCCCGTAGAGAATAAACTGAGACCTATGCGCACCATATGGATTGGCTCGCTCCTTTTTTTGGCGTCGCTCACCCTGGCGCAGACACCATCTCCGGACGCCGGCCCGCGCTTCGACGCGCACAGGCTGCAATTGGGCACATTCCGGTATTCCGACAGCTCTCACGGCAAGGTCATCGGCGAAAGCAAGATAAGAGTTCTAAGAGTGCATCGTCCGGAAGGACAGGAGTATGTCTTTTCGAACGCGGTCGAAGGAGCCTCAGATCAGCGCTGGAAGGCCGTGATCACTCCCAACTTTAGTCCGGTCTCCGCTGAGCTAACCTTTGGAGGGAGCCGCGAGCAGCACAAGGCATTTGACCTCTCCTACACCCCCCGCCATGTCTCCGGGGTCGCTGCTACGCGCAATCACGATGGCTTCATCGACCGGCGCATCGGCGAAGAGATAGCAGTGGATACCGTTGACCAGAGGATCGATTGGGCGGCCGTCATGGCGTTGAAGTCGTACCAGGAGTCAGAGACCTTCACCTTTCACGTCTATGACCCCAAGGATGGCAACTCACGCATCGTTGCCACAGTAAAGGGTATGGAAACTATCCATACAAGAGCGGGAACATTCCGTGTAGTCCGCATTCTCTATACGACAGAGAAGGCAAGCGGAGCTCAAACATTCGAAGTTTTCATCAATGAACAAATCCCGCGTTTCCTGGTGAAGGAAGTTTTCCCTTGGGGCATGACAAGTGAGCTGGTCGAATCCATCCAGCCCTGATCTTCTGGAGCGCGTGGACGCGCAATCCGCGGGGAAACACGCAGGGACGTCTGACCGCTTCCTGCATTTATCCGGGAGCGATACGTGTGGCCAGCCCGGACAGCCCATAAAGCCACACCACCAGCGAGATGATGGAAGCTAGAGTTGTCAGCGAGACAGTGGACGCTACCATCATCTCCTCGCAGCGATACTCTCCCGCAAGAATGTAGGCTGTTTTGGCCGTGGGCACTGCGGCGCAGATGACCGCCGCAATGGTGTAGAGGGGGTCGAGCCCCAACCACAGGCTCAATCCGTACACGAGCAGCGGCATGATGACGAGCTTGACGGCTGACAGCAGCGAAGCTCGCCCAAGATTGGCGCGCAACCCTTCGATCGACAGCCCCAGTCCGATGGCGAACAGAGCACAAGGCGTGAGCGCATCGGCCAGGATGCCCAAATAAGCGGTGACCGGCCCAGGCATGCGGAGACCAAGGACCGACAAAAGCATGCCGATCAGGGTGGATAGGACCATCGGGTTCAGCACGACATGCTTCACCGTGACCATGGGGGCCGTGCGTGAGCCATGCGCATCCCGCTGACCAACTTCGAGCAGGATCACGGCTGCTGGAAACATCACAACGGCCACGAATACCGTGGCGATCGCCGCTGGCAACACGGCGCGCGGACCATAGATCGCCTGCAGAACGGGTAAGGCGACGAAGCCGGTATTGGTCATCGATGCCGCCATCCCATGCATCGTTCGGCTTGCGATACTTCGCGAAGCACGAATGCTCAGGATGCCGAACACGAGGATGAAGCAGACCAGGGAGCCACCACCAAAGGCAACAAGAAAGCGCCAGTTGATCAGCGAGCGACTTGGCTCTTGGGCAATTGTGACGATCAGCAATGCCGGCATTGCGATGTTATAGGCGAAGTGAATCAGCGCGTCAGACAACGACCGCGACAGGTAACCCGTGTAGCCGACGATCCAGCCACTTAGGATCACTGCAAAGACAGGTAGGATTAGGTCAGCGATCCGCACCGGGAATGTCTCAGATTGACTCGCTAACAATTGCATGGAGAGTTAGCTGCGGTCAATAGCTATGGGATTAAGCTCTGCTCGGTTGACTTTGTATCGGGAATATCGACCGATGGTTAGCGACCTTCCGCAGCTCTGAATTGTCGCCAACGGGGCTTAGCGCTCATTGAGCAAGTCTCAGCGAGTGTACTCGGCGATTTTGCAGCGAATGGTCCTAACGCATCGAGAATTCGATCGCCATCTGCAATTTCGTAGTAGGTAGGACCCTGCCTCTTATTCTGCGCGCAGAATCTCGGTGGGGTTAGTGCGCAGCGCGCGAAGCACGGCGGGCAGGGTGGCAACGAGAGCAGTGACTAGGAGTGCGCATGCCGGCAGTGCAAGCATATCTGCGTCAGTTGCTTTGACCTGGTAGAAAAGCGACTCGACATAACGCGCCGCTCCGAATCCCAGCGCGACGCCCGTGCAGCCTCCGAGCGCGATCATGCGGAAGGCATCGAGAGTCACAATGCGCACGATGCCGGCACGAGTCGAGCCAATCGCCATCCGTATACCGATCTCGCGGCGGCGCTGCAGGACGGAGTAGTTGAGGACAGCGTAGAGTCCGATGCCGGCGAGGAGCAGCGCGACGGCGGCAAAGAAGGCGGCGAGCATGGCAATCAGACGCTCGCGAATGGTCTGGTCGCGGACCAGATCGAGCTGCGTGGTGATGTTCGAGATGCGAAGGCCGTTGTGTCGCTGCGCGATGAGCTGGCGGAGGGAGTCGGCGAGGGCGAGCGAGTTTTGCGCATCGGTGTGAATGGCAAAAGTGGCGAAGTCGACGGGGCTGGGGGCGGATTTGTCATCGATCTGATCGAAGGGGACGTAGAAGACGGGGTGGATGGGCTCGCGCAGGTCGCTGTAAGGGGCGTCCGGTGTGACGCCGACGATCTTGTGAACGGGTTGATTGGCGCCGCGTTCAAAGGTGCGCCCAACGGGGTTCTGGCCGGGGAAGAATGTTTTCGCGAAGGTTTCGTTGACGATGGCGGCCCCCGGCGAAGTGTCTTCGGGGCGAAAGTCGCGGCCGGAAACGAGGGGTATCTTCATCGTCGAGAACCAGCCCGGGGAAACGTTCAGGAACCAGGCGAAAGTCGGGCTGGGAGGTGCGCCGTTGATGGAAATTTCGCTGTTGATCCTGATGCGCCCTAGAAGCGGCCAGCCCGAGATGGCGACCGAGTTGACGCCGGGGACGGCACGGAGCGCCTCGGCAGTCTGATTCCAGACGACGGGGAGCTGGCCTTTGCCGGCAACGGTTTCAAGCAGCAGCACGCGATCGGTGGAGAAACCGAGCGGACGGTTCTGCAGGCGCTGGAAGGATGCAACGAAGAGCGACGACAGAAAGAGGACGAGGAAACAGAAAGCAACCTGAAGAGCGATGGCTCCACGCATCAGGCGGCGTGGCGAATGCGGATCTTCACCACCTTTGAGGGCGGCAACGGGCCGGACGGCAGAGGCACGCAGAGCAGGAAGCAAACCCAGCAATAGAACGATGAGGATCATGAGCCCGAAGCCGAAGAGAAGCACACGCCAGTCGGCGGAAAAGGCGAGGCGCGCAGGGTTGTCGGGAGGATTGACAAGGCTGAGCACAAAGGGCGCCGCCCACGCCGCAAAAAAAGAGCCCAGAGCGGAAGCCAGGAAGGCGAGCAGCGCACTCTGAGCCAGAATGAGCTGGACGAGGCGACGACGGCCGGCGCCGATCGAGATGCGGAGAGCCATCTCCTGGGCGCGGGCGGCGGCCTGGGCGGTCATCATATTGGCGACGTTGACGCAGGCGATGAGCAAAACGAGAGCGACCAAAAGACCGAGAATGCCGAGGAATCGGCGATAGTCCTTCTGGAGATCGGAGATGCCAGCGCCGGCGGAACGGAAGATAAGTTTCTGATCGAGATGGCGATCGATGTCCGTCCGGGTCATGCCGCGGAGGCACTCGGAGCACTCCGCTTCGAAGGCGCGGCTGACAGCGGCAAGATGCTGGCGGAGAGGCTCAAGGGCGGTGGCCGCGTTGACGCCGGGCTTCAACATCAGGAACGAGCTGTGCCAGCTGACGCTGTCTCCGCTGGCGAGGCTGTTCATGCTGACCGGCAGAAAGACATCGGTGACAGTTCCTTTTTCGGTTCCAGTGAAATCGCGAGGGCCGACGCCGATGATCTCGAAGCTCTGGTCGCCGATGTGGAGCGAGCGGCCGAGGACGTGCGGATCGCGGCCGAAGCGGTGATTCCAGTAGTCCCAGGAGAGGACCGCATAGGGAGCGACACCGGGGGCGCGGTCATCGGCAGGGGCAAGCAGGCGGCCGAGCGCGGGCTCAAGGCCGAAGAGCGGGAACATGTTCCCGGACACATAAACGACGTGGGCCTTCTCCATGTCGTCGTCGGACCAGGTGATGTCGGTGCGGTCGGCGTCGCTGATGGCGATCAAGTCGGCCTGGTCCTTGACGGCATCGCGCATGGCCTTGAACTCCGGCGTGGCCCAGTGGCCGTCCTCGGCAGGCCTGCCGTATAAGCCAGTCATCTTGCGAGAGAGGACGTAGAGCTTGCTGGAATTGGAGATGGGCAGCGAGCGCCAGAGCAGGGCATCGATAAGACGGAAGGCGGCGACACAGGAACCGATGCCGAGGGCGAGGGAAAGCACAGCGGCCAGCGACATGACCTTGTTGCGGCAGAGCTGCCGCCAGCCGAAACGTACATCGGCAAGAAGCGACTGAAGCCATCCAGCAACACGAATGCTGTGGCTCGCCTCGCGGGCATGCAGCGCGGAGCCGAAGGCACGGCGCGCTTCGTTGGGATCCCGTCCTGAGGTTATGGCTTCTTCCATGTGTGACTGCAATTCTTCATCGATATCGCGACTTAAACTGTCTCCGCGAAAGACATTCGCGACACGTGTCCATAACGACATATCAAGCCTCCCGAAGCACCCGGTGAATCGCCGAACTCACCGTCTGCCATCGTGTTTCTTCTTCGGTCAACTGCTTCTTACCCGCCGCCGTTAGTTGATATATCCGCATGCGCCGCCCACTCTCTTTCGTCACCCACTCCGCGCGAATCCAACCAGCCTCTTCCATACGGTGCAATGCCGGATAGAGTGAGCCCTCCTCGGCATTCAGTATTTCGCCGGAAGAAACCTTGATGGCATTCACAATGGCGTACCCATGCAACTTGCGCCGTCGCGAGAGCAGCTTCAGCACCAGCAAATCGAGCGAGCCCTACAATGAATCGGCTCTGCGCATACTAAGACATCTTAGTACATAGATGGCTTAATAGTTGTCAAGCGGAAAGGACAGGTGTTGCCAACAGGGCAATGCGCTCACCGAGATTCACCATGAGCTCAAGAGCGGTTGCGGGGACTGAGCCCGATTCATTTCCGTCAGTTCGGTGAACTCAGAGTGTTGCGGGCAGCGGGAGGCGGAGGTACGTACGTCGTTAGAAGCGACAGCGGATCGCATCGGAGATCCCAGGTCGTGCCGGGCGCCGACTACCGGGAGGTCGCTTTCGCGGATCCGGAAGCCGGATGGTTCGTCAGCGACAACGGCAGGAATCCTGAAGATCAGCTTCTAGTGTTCTGAGTCTCTTTCACACAGGACAAGCACACGTTCCCTCTTCGCATCGCAGGGAGAGGCGTGGCCCTGACGCATCATGCTTTATCGATCCACGTTGTCCAGTATCCAGATGTTTCCAGATGTTTCCGCCATGGGCAACACCAGGCGACCGGTAGTCAATGAGGGGTCGACGGCGGCTATGTTATTCGGGACCATGAAAGTTGGAGTCTCAAACGAAGTGACCTGAAAGGGTTCACCCTGCGGCCGGCCTCTCAACGGATCGAAGTGAACGCCCCACACATTGAGGAAGCCTTTTCGCTCCGTGAGGTAGTAGATAGTCTTTCCATCCGGAGACCATCGTGGCTTGTCGTCCCAGTGCTTGCCGTCTGTAATCCGAATCCAGGGGCCGCCAGTTGCCAGTATGGCGTAGATGGTGGAATGCGACGGAACCTTTACCGCGTTGAAGGCGATCCATTTGCCGTCCGGTGAGAAGTGAGCCTGGTATAGCGCATAGTTCGGGTCAGAAGTAATTTCTCGCGCAGAGGATTTGCCGGACAAGGAGTGGTCTATAAATAACTGCCAGATCGAAGGCTGACTTGTGAGGTCCTTATAGCGCGACACGAGCACAGACTTCCCATCGGGGGACCAGTCGAACACAATGGCGTAAGCGAAGTTTCCCGCCTGAAGGGGTTCTTCATTGCGGTGCTCGCTTGACCACACGACGACTTGGACGTTGTCCGAAACGTTTTGCGAACGCACATAAGCTGCGCGCTTTCCATCGGGCGACAATGCCGGTGGGTTTCGATTGTATGAATCGTCCCCTACGAGGGGCGTTTCACGTCCATCCGGCATCAGCTTTTCCCATGCTCTTTGTCGGCCATCTTGATGGCCCCACACAATCAATCGCTTGCCATCTCGCGACAGATTGAATGACCAGGCTTCGATTCCAGGAGAGGTCACAGGCTGGCTGGGGCCTGTGACGCGCCCGTGATTGGCATCGAAGGGAAATGCCCAAGCGCGGATCTGCTGACGCTCGCTTGTGAATGCGATCTTGCTCCCATCGGGAGAGACCGAGAACTCGGCATCGACTCCCGGGGAGGTTGTCAAACGCTCGACGCTCGTGGCCTGCAATGTAACGGGGTTGACGGTCATGCGCCACACATTTCTTGCCCCGCGAAACGTGCGTTCGAAGTAAATGGCTTTGCCCGACGGCGCCCAGGCGAATCGAAAATCCGTTCTCCACTCCGCGATGCCGGGCGCGGCGGCAACGGCTGCCATTTGCTTCTGGAGCCCGGCTGGAAGCCTCGTTTCGATCGCCGGGCCTCCGTCAACCGGTTCGGTCAAGAAATGGGGAATGGGACCAACAGCCCCCATGACGAGGTCCTTGTTTGCATCAAAAATCCAGGTGGTAATTCTTTTGCCGTCCGGGTGCCAGGCCGAAAATATCGCGATGATGTTCTGCGGATGATCGGTCATAACCTCACGAGGCGGGTTCCCATTTAAGCCCACAACAAAGAGGTTTTTCCCCATCATGCCGAACGCGGGCTGAAAGAGAATCCGGGAACTGTCTGGCGACCAGTGGGGGTAGTAGCCGAAGGAAGCAATCTTACGTTGCAATCCGGCTCCGCCAAGAGCGGGCGTGATGTATATTCCGCCTTCGCCTTCTTCGGAGCGATAGGCGATGTACTTGCCGTCGGGAGACCAGTCAGGCATCCAGTTCTGGGCGGGGCCATTCGTGACCCGAACGGGATCGCCGCCGCTGATTTGCTGGATCCAGATGTCGTACTTTCCGCCGCGATCGGAACTGTAGGCGATGAAGCGTCCGTCGGGCGACCAGGTGGCTCCGGTCTGCAGACCCTCGTCTGAGGTGAGGCGCGTGAGGGCACGCTGCTGCACTACAGGCTCAGAAACGCGATGCAGCCTATAGAGGAATATGCCCGCAATCGCGAGCAGAACAACTGCACCAATCAGAACTCCAGTACGCAGAACTCCCCAGCGAACCGCTGGCACTCGAGGTGTGCTTACGGGGTCTGGCGGCATGGCCGGCCTCGTGCCCTCCACGGGAGCGATGAAGCGATATCCGCGCCGCGGCAGCGTTTCGACAAAGCGTGGATTTTCCGCTGAGTCCCCAAGCACTTCGCGAATCTTGTTGATTGCTGTATTGAGGTTGTGGTCGCCGTCGACAAAGGTGTCCGGCCAAAGCCGCTTCAGTAAGTCTTCCCGGGTCACTATCTCTCCCGGGTTTTCCAGCAGAATAGCCAGCACCTGGAATGGTTGGCCGCTGATCTTCAGCTTCGCTCCAGCCTTGCGCAGCTCTCCTGAGCGAAGATCGACTTCAAACACCCCGAACCGAACCAACCGAGCGCTACGGAGAGTTTGCTCCACAGCCGGTTACCTCAAATGGCGCTTAGTTTAGCACTTGGTTGCGACTACTGACTTAGCTTTGTAATGGCCACAATCTAAGGAGCTTAGCAGCTGACTTTCTTTCCATGGGTTGCTGATACGAATTCGATCTTTCATGCATTGAGGTAGCCGCTCCGGAAGGCCAATGTCGCCTCCACCGCAAAAGACCGCGGGGGAGGACGAGATGGTCACTGTTTGGCAATCAGCAGTCAGGGCAACGCGGTCACCCCGGCGAACACTGGCCGGGTTGAACCTCGCATTCGCAGCGTTTTCTGTCGGAGTTCTTGCCTTCCCGGCCTCAATCTTCGCCAAGGAAGAGCCGACAGTGAACATCTCAGTTTTGGTTTACAACTATGCCGAGGTGGCACCTGGGATTTTGGCTGGTGCGGAACATCAAGCCGACAGAATCCTTAACCAGGCGGGTGTGCGGGTCGTCTGGGTCGATTGCTCCGTGAAGCCTGCCCAGCTCGATGAAAAGAGCATCTGCAGGGACGGATGGGGATATCGAAACATCGGTCTAAGGCTGCTCTCCCGACACATCCCCACCAGATTTCACGATTTCACATTTGGATTTGCCGTGTCTCCAGGGTTGGCCAGCGTCTACTACCGAGACGCTGCACTTATGGCCGAACGACAGCAGCTCAGATCGGACCTTCCACTTCTCCTGGGTGGCCTTATGGTCCACGAAATCGGGCATCTGCTGCTCGACTCCTACGGCCACTCCCCGACTGGTGTCATGCAGGCAGAGTGGGGACCGACGCAGATTCAGCAATCATTGACCGGACTCATGACCTTCACGCCCGCGCAATCAACGCTCATACGTGAACAGGTCCAAACGCGCAGCCATGAACACGGCTCACCAAGGAATTCGCCCACGGTCGAACCGCAGCCACGACCGGTACTGGAGCTCGCCCCTTCGCTTCGCGAGCCAGCTATGCAGACCCCGTCTATCTTTGCGGTCAAACCTGAAGTTAAACGTCAAGTGGCGACAACAGGCCAACGCACTCCTTGAACCCCAGCGAATCAGTGAGTGGATTGGTCCTCACACAAACTCGCTTAGGATAAGCAAGCCCCGCATCCATTTCGGGAACACATCAACAATTCATCCCAAAAACCTGCCAATTTACCCCACCCAATTCGCTACACTAGAAATAGAGAGCAGAAAACAAAACGTCACCCATGCGGTGGCGTTTCATTTTTCTGACATAAGGTGACCTAAACCCTCTGGAATGACGAATTAACCGATAAGCCCTTTAGAAAGACGAATTTGACCCACGGGAGACCGCCTATCTCATAGCAGCAGGAGGAGTTACAAGCCACCCTCCGGTGACGGGAGGGGGAGGGGTGGGAGTACCGTTACCTTGCCATCGGAGACCTGAGATACAGTGGGCATCGCCCAACTCTGACCTCCTGGGAGGCCTGCAAGCACCAATGAAGAAATACAAGTTCAAAGCCAGGATCGAATCCGAAAGCGGCGGCGGAGCTTACATACTCTTTCCCTACGACACCGAAAAGGAGTTCGCGACTAAAGGAAAGGTGCCCGTCAAAGCCACCTTCAACGGCGCGCCTTACACAGGCTCACTCATCAAGTACGGTCACCCGCAGCACATGCTCGGCATACTGAAGGCGATCCGCGAGCAGATCGGCAAACAGCCCGGCGACACCATCGATGTGGAGCTATGGAAGGACGAAGCGCCGCGCGTCCTCGAAATCCCCGCCTCATTCGAGGCAGCGATGAAGAAAGAAGGCGTACTTGCGACCTTCGAAAAGCTGAGCTACACCCATCGCAAGGAATACTGCCGCTGGATCACAGAAGCAAAGAAGGAAGAGACGCAATCCGCAAGATTGACGAAATCCATAGCGATGCTCAAGAAGGGAATCAAGACTCCCGGCTAGAGCAAAGGCTTCCATCGCCTCAGGTCATCAAGGATGAACATAGGCCAGGTTGTCGAAGCGCAGTCCCTGTCCATTCGTGAATGCAAAACTCACTTTGGAGCTGGCCGCAAGCCATCCCGTCCGCAATCGTAGAAGCTCCTTCGGCTTGATCGTGTACGGAACCTCCCGCGTCTCCGGCGAACTTAATGTTACCGTCGCATCCGCATCGCCATCGTTATAAACATCGACACCGGCAAAGATGCGCGGCGCATAAAAGCTGAACTCTGCTTGCGTCGCCTTCGGGTCGGACAGTGCCAGCGTGAATGTTGCGAACTTTCCAAATGGCGTGCCGATCTGCCAGGCACCGCTCCCCCAATCGATCACGCCGGAAGGATACTGCCCCACTAGCCCCGTCCTCGCCGGGAGATGCGGATCGTCGAATGTGATCCAAGAAGGCGGCGCCTGGTCGCTCTTGCCTTGAACGTCCACCTCCCGCGAGCTGGTGTGGCGAATCCTGAGCACGCGAGTCGCTTCGTCAAAGGTGTATCCCTCCTGCTCCAAATCCTTGCGGATTCCGATCTGCCTTCCCCCGACCCGTATGGCATCGGGAACAAAGTTCAGCCGCAGCACATCGGTCGAGTCCGCATCGAAGGTCGAATACGTAACGCTACCCGCGCCATAAGCGATCTTCGTCACCGCGGAGAGCGAGCCCAGCAGGTGCGACTCATCCGCCGGAGCCCACTCCGGCACCGCCCAGAAGGCATCCATCATGCGTCGCGGCCCATCCGTGAACTCATCGGTAAACCACCACTGTGTGCTGAAGGGCGCATGCGCTCCCGCGGGCAGCCCCTGGAAATACGTCACCCAGTTATAGGTCCGGTAGGCCGCGTCCTTATAAGCGACATCACCAGTCCGCGCGTAGTACAACGACTCCACCGCGGCCAGCCGCGCGCTATGACTGTCGCAGCATTGATTCGGCAGATTGCAGCAGAAATCCTTCGGTCCGCTTCCTTGTTCCGTCGTGATCAGGGCGCCGTGCACCATGTACTTCGGCCACTTGGGCGTGGTCTTCACCCACTCCATCAACTGCCGCGCGTGTTCACGCCACGCGGGATCCTTCTCCGGATGCAGCAGGACATACCGTGCAAACTCCAGCGGAATCACCTGGTTCATGTTCTCCATGCTGCCTTGCACATCCTCGAAGTACCCAACCCACACGTTGTTCTGCATCGGATACTTCATCAGCCACGCCCACGCGCCCGCGCGAGTCGCTTTATAGGCAGCCGTATCTCCCTGGTTCAGTCGAATCAATTCGTCCAGCAGCATGATCGGCTCCACCACATTGGCCGAATAAGGAAACATCCCCTTCCCGTCTTTCAAGCTGCCGTCCTTCGCATGGCATCGATACGGCCACGGCGAATGGTCGCGATCGCCCGGCGTAAAATTCTTCGCCAGCGCATCCGCGCAGCGGATTGCGGCTATCAGATACTTCGTATTTCCCGTCATCTCGTAGAGCCGCAGATATCCGTAGCCGTCCTCTCCGACCACATGGGGCTCCACGAAATCCTCGCCATGCTGGCTCCATCCCGTGTACGTCGCTGCGCCCGGATTTCCAGACGGATACGGCACCTCGGACCACGCATATCCCTTCGGCGTTGTGCCATTCGCCAGTTCGTAGTCGACAAAGTCCTCCAGAAACTCCAGCGTCCGCGCGTCACCTGTATATGGATACAGCCGCTCCACAAACCCCTGCATCATCGCGCGCAGATAGCCCGTCGAGTTCACCCACTTCGGATCCGGCGTCAGCTCAAACGTCGTGCGATCGAAATCGAAGCAGCAGTAGTAGTAGGGAAGCCGCTGCCGGTTGTACTGGTCCCACAGGATGGTCCACTGCGACAGAAAGTACGCGGAGTAGGAATATCCGGTGTCCTCCGGCATCGGCCACGGCTGCAGCTTGCCGCTGCTGTCCAAAGCTACCGGACGCCCCGCAATAGTCGGCGCATCTACGGTAGTGACAACAGGAGCCGCCTGCTGTCCAGCGAGCGAAACGGCACTCAGGAGAACGGCGATCATCAGCCCCGCAGAGTGACCAAGCGTTGGTGTCGGTTGAATAGACTTACGAGGCATAAAGTTCTCAGCTGGCGATACGGCGATGAATGTACTACTTCAACGAGAGCTTGCAGGATAGGGAAGCGGAGTATTCTCTCCGCCGTTACGCACATATCCTCCGGCGCTGATAAGCAAAAGACCCACGAGAACGAATAGTAGAAAGCGCTTCTCTCGAACCGTGATGAGCGCGATGCAATTCATGCCGATCACAATAAATCCCAGATACCACGCCATGTCAGACGCCATCCACATCACATGCAAGCCGAAAATCACGACGAAGAGAAGACCAAGATATGCACATCCCCCGACTGCCGTGACAACCGCAGCTGCGAAAGCCAGTCGGGTCTTTGTCATGCTGTCAATATAGGGGATGTTTTCCTTTTGAGATTTTTAGTCCTTTAGAACTCCACGTGGCACCGTATCGAAGGCACCCACACCGGCCCGCGATCGCGGTTATATCCCGGATTGTCAACGTGCGAAAATCCCAGCGCGAAGAAAAGCCCGCGCCACGCGTGCGTGTTGTAGTAAGCCTCTTCTGTTGTCTCGCGTCCGTACTTCAGGTGTCCGTCGCCCAATATAAATCCGAGGCCGCCATCCGCCAGATAATTCTGGTGGTCCTTCTTGATCGCATTCGACACCAGGGCCAGCCCCACCTTGTCGTTCTTGCGTCCCCACTGCGCGCCGTCATAGTCCGCGCCCAGCAGCACTGTCTGGTCCACCTCGGTGTATGCAAACGACTCATGCTGCCCCTCGTTCCAGCCAAAGCGCCCCGCCGCTCGCAGGTGATCGGTCACCTGCTGCTCCACGTTGTAGGTAAAGCCGTACTTCACCGCGCCGAAATGCTCATGCTTGTGGATATCCGGGGTTGCATCCACGCCATCCACATACGCTTGCACCGCCTCGCGATAGTCCCCCATGTGCGCGTTGTTTACAAAGGCCAGCACCCGCTGTGTTCCTTTGCGTCCCGGCAGCCAGCCACGCCGCAGCTCGAACTCCCAGTACTGTCCGTGTGCCCGGCTCAGCGCCCAGTCCAGGTCAATGCCATTCGCCACCGTCGGCATCGCCGCCAGCACGTAGCGCGCGGCCCAACGGCGATCCTGATATTCGACCACGCCCGCATACGTGTAGCCGCGCGTGTCCGCCGCATAATCCCACGCGCCGTTGTTGTCCACCGTCCAGTTGGTGAATTGCATGTGGCTGTCGCTCAGTACTCCATTGATATCGAGCACATCGGGTAGCGACATCTTGCCCAGCCGCAGTTCCACCCGCCGCACCGGGGCTTCAGTTGCCAGCGAAAACGGTCCGCGCTCCACCTCCGTCATCTCGTTGGTGAAGCCGATCGTCTGATGAAACTGCACCCGCGCGACATACGGCTTCGAGCCCAGGTTCGGATTGCGCACCACGTCCAGGTTGGTAAAACCGGCGAGGCCCAGCGCCTGGCTCAGGCCGCGACCGCCTGACGACTCAAAGTCCGCGATGAAGTCCGTGTTGTAGCGTTGGCTCCACATCGGCGTCGCACCGCGCACCCCGCGTCCAAGCTGATAGCCAAGAAACAGCGTGCCCAGCAGGGAAGTCTTGTACTCGCCCGCGCCATGAAAGCTGTTCGTGCCCTGGTACGGTGAATGAAAACTGGGATGCGCCTGAAAAATGATGTTCGTCTGCCCGGCCACGAACCATGGCGCAGTCTCCGAGTGCTGAAACATCGTCAGCGTCTCGTCCTGCTCCGTCCCGTCGTGCGCCGCCATCTGCTGGGCGTCACCCGCCGCCGGTGTGCCTTTGGCCGATTGTGGCGAATCTGCAATCGCGACCGTTTGCGGAGCGACACCCGTCTGGCCAACGCAGATACCCAGTGCCGGCCCGGCGCTCAGCACCAGCCACATCCAGCAGGAGATTGTCTTTCGGCAGCGCACGTTCCTGGAGCGTCTCCTCTATGGGTTCTTACCCACCGGAGGAGGGCGAACGGCAGAATTCGGCATTTGGGATCGCCTGGGTAGTATGGCAGCCGGGCGACGAATACACACTCAGCGTCCGTCGTATCACGTCCCGCTGCCCCGTCGTCACCGCTGCTTCGTAAATTTAACCCGTCGGCTCATGACTCTCCTTTTTGTACCATATCCCCCTAGGATATAAGCTGAAGTAAGGCCATGACCCATCGCAAGGACAAGAAACTCCTCGCCCGTATCAAACGCATCCGCGGCCAGGTCGACGCCATCGAGCGCTCCCTCGCCGGCGATACCGACTGCGCCGACGTCCTCATGCTTCTTGCCAATGTGCGCGGTGGTATCAACAGCCTCATGGGCGAGGTTCTCGAAGATCACATCCGCGAGCACATGATGCAGCCCAGCCGGCCCTGGCTCCCCTCACATGAGGTCGCCGAGGACCTGATTGGCCTCGTCCGCGCCTATCTGAAGTAGCGATTCGCCGTCCAGGCGTGCCTATTTGACCAGGCAATTTCCTCCCCCCTTTCGTTGTAGAACCGCAGGGCGCCGGGCTATGGCTCGCGGTAAGAAGGTGGAACTTCCGCCCGGTCTTTTGCTCCAGCCACTGTGCAATCGAGCACTTTTTCCCTCACCTTGACGACAACTATCCCCCAAATGTGGATCCGATTTACCCCCCGGATACCCCGTCCGTAAGGTTTTCGAGCTAAAGTTTCTACCGTATAGTTGCGAAAGATTTTCACGGCGAGAGGGTAGAAATGACACGGCAGCTTAAAAACCTTGCAGGTCTGGCAGCAGTTGCGGGTGCTTTGGTTCTTCTGGGATCCGGATGCGGCGACAAGCGGGAAATGAGCAAGACGAACTTCGTCCATGTACTGAACGAGGGCTACGCGGCCAATGCCGACTGCCTCTTTACCAAGGCGTTGCCCTATCCCTTCGAGATGCAGGCCAACGACAAGCTCCTGGGCGATGCCCGTACCAAGCTGGACGCTCTGACTGCCGCCGGGCTGCTCAACCGGACCTCCCGCGACGGCAACGTGCGCTATGAACTGACCCTCACCGGTCAGCAGGTCCCCGGCAACGGCCGCTTCTGCTACGGCAAGCGCCAGGTCACCAGCATCGACAACTACTCCACCCCAACCGAGTTCCACGGCAACCGCTTCACCAAGGTCGAAT
>Ga0193743_1000034_pt1 | contig 90232 bp, 62 predicted proteins | sample L2c2metaG_FD_143038 | JGI IMG/M metagenome (GOLD analysis project Ga0193743, IMG submission 143038) | Soil microbial communities from a riparian zone of the East river system, Colorado, United States - L2c2 | ecosystem: Environmental > Terrestrial > Soil > Riparian zone | place: USA: East River... | reverse complement strand
GAGGGGCAGGTGGTGTTGGCGGTGCTGGCGGTGTTGGAGGAGTTGGCGGTGCCGGCGGTGTTGGAGGTGCTGGCCGTCCAGGTGGTGCTGGCGGCGTAGGTGGTGTTGGAGGGGCGGGCAACCGGCCGTCGCAACTACCTTCCGGTGGCAATTCATGGCAACACAACCCGCAGCACCGCGGGGGCGCTCCCTATGGGGATCGTGGAACGGCGGACCGATTTGGCGGTTCGGCTCGGGGAGACTCGCTGGCTAATCGTCAAGCGGGCGCGAGGGAGCAGGTTGGCAGACAGGGCGGCAATCTAGCCAGCAGTCGTGCTGGAGGCAGCGGCTTGGGGGATCGATCGGGAGGCCTTAGCGGAGGCGATCGATCGGGAGGCCTTGGCGGAAGCAATCGATCCGGAGGACCTAGTGGAGGCGCGGCAGGTGGTGGAAGCCGGGGTGCATTTGGGAGTGGGTCCGGAGGATTCAACGGATCAAGCGCACGCGCCAACAGCAGCCGAGGTGCCTCCAGCATGGGCTCTCGAGGAGGCGGCTTCAGTGGTGGCGGCGGCCGTGGCGGTGGAAGGCGGAGGTAGGTATGGAAGGCAAACATAGGAGCACGGCAATGAAACCAACGTCTACGAATAGAAATCACTCCCTATGTGCCTGGATTATGAGCGTCCTGGCTTTGCCATGCTTGTTCGTGCCGATGCTTTGCGCTGCTCAGCAGTCACCGGCAACAGCTTCGGCTACCACAAGGGGCATTCCGGCCGGCATAAAGGCCTTTGACACCTCGCAACAAGCTGCCGATGCGCTGGTTCGCGCAGCCGACCCATTCGACGAGACTGCACTTGCCCAGATTTTTGGCCCAGATGGACACGACATTGCGTTCACTGGAGATGTCGTACAGGATCGTCAGCGTGCTGCTGATTTCGCAGCGGAGGCCCGCGAGAAGACGAAAGTTTCCGTTGAGCCGAAGAAGGGGCAACGGGCCTACCTCCTTGTGGGAAACGAGGACTGGCCGTTTCCTGTGCCGATCGTCAAGAGGAGCAATCGATGGTTTTTCGATAGCAGGGCGGGCAGACAGGAGATTTTAAATCGCCGCATCGGCTCAAATGAGCTCGATGCAATCAATATCTGTCATACCTACGTAGAGGCGCAAAATGAATACGCTTTACAGAAGCGCGAAGGTTACGCTGTAAATCAATACGCCCAACGTATTATCAGCACCCGTGGCAAACAGGATGGTCTGACGTGGCGAAACGAAGACGGTACCCCAGGCGGCCCGATCGGTGAAGAGATTGCTGATGCAATCGCACAGGGCTACACCAGCAAAGCGGAGCCTTACCATGGCTACTTCTTCAAAGTGTTAAAGGGGCAGGGTCCCGCCGCGCCGTTGGGGGAGTTGGACTACGTTATTGAAGGCGCGATGATCGGGGGCTTCGCCCTTGTGGCTTCCCCAGCCGAGTACCGCGTCACCGGGGTGAAGACGTTCATCGTGAGCAACGACGGTGTTGTGTACGAAAAGGATTTAGGGGTGTCTACACTCGATGAATTCAAAAAGATGGAACGTTTCAATCCGGATAAAACCTGGACTCCAGTGGAAGAAGACTAAAAAATCAGGAATGATTCGCAGTTGGCAACCAAAGAGACTGACTGGGAAAAACCTTGCGATGACCCCGCTCCATTCGTAGTAGCGACGTTCTCAATTCTTGAGACGAAAAATTGAGCTGGAGATGGTTTCATGGAATTCCTGAACAAATAAAAACCTTGCGCGTTTGCCGTTTGTCTGGTCATGGCCATCTGGACGATGATTGCGCCCGGTAAGGCTCAGGACAGTGGGTATCCTCTGGGAAATGAGCGGGACCAACTCTGAGGTTACGCTTGGAGTCAGGATTTACGTCAAAACGCCTTTCTATTTTATCCATGCGACCGGCTGAAGTGTGCCAACTGTGAAATCGTTGCTCTAGGGCTGAACTCGGTGTTGATGGACAAACGTAACGCTGCCGACTCGAAAGTTACGCTTGGGCGTTAAGTATTTCGAGAATTCTCAGGCAACTCAACTCTACAGGGATCCGCTCTACAGATCTCGGGCGCTGTTTCCTTCCAGGGCAACTGCACAATGGTCGTATTTTATTTTGCCCCAGCGTGTGCGCTTTCCCACGCCCGCACTTTGGGTCGCGCTTCGTCGAAAAGACGCGCGAAGTTTCCTTTACGCACTTTTTCGCTGGCCTCACTGGTAAGCAGATTCCACAAGAGTTCATACTGGTAGAAGATTTTGAGGTAGCTCTGCTGACTAGTGGGTGCAACTTCGTCAGTACCGAATAGAAAGCGATCCGGGAAGCGATTGATTAAATCCGCGGTGATCTTTGTCGCTTCAGGGCTCGCAACAATGTACTTAGCTACCTCATCCCACGAGATGTCAAAATAGACGTTCTTCATCGCGGGATCGCTTAGAATGACCGCAAGATTGGCTGCGTGATCCTTTATCGGACGAACGATGCGGCCCAGCCCCGTGTGCGCCCAGATGATTGTCGCATTAGGGTGCCGCCTCAAAAGAGCTTTCATCTGTTCCAGATACGCCGGTGGCGCGCCCTGCTTCGGGAATGGAACGTCCATATCGTTGTGGATGATAACGACCAGCCCAACCTCCGCAGCGAAGTCGAGAATCTTGTCCAGCGCACGGTTTTGAAGATTCGCTGTCTCTCCTGCAATCTTGGCGGAGACAAACTCCTTGTGGATCGTGAACTCTCCAATACCTGAGAACACGCCCGGAAATGTTTGAAGCACACGCCGTATGTGCTCCGCGGCGTACATGTCGGTCGGGTTGAAGCCCGTGATCATCGGTTCAAAGCGCGCCTGTTCTTCCTTGGAAAGTGATCGGTACGCCATCGCGATGCACGCATCCGTGAACGAGTAGTAGTAGAGTGGCGAGTCGGTCTGCAGGTAGTAGGTTGGCGCAAAGTCGCCTGAGTTCTGATACGACCATTGCTGCTGCAGCGGGATTCCGAACAGAGCCACACGACCGACCTTCGTACCCATGATCTTCAGAAAATCATGGATTTCGGCGCCTTTTTGAATATAGTTGGTGAGATGGAAGTGTGAATCATTTGCAATAGGGTCTTTCATCGGCGCACGAGCCTGCGCCATAGCTAACCCGCACGAGCACCACAACACAGTCGCAACCGCCAACGTCACGCTTCCCTTCCTTCGGAACGACATCGAAAAACTCCTCATGGCGACCTTTCACTTCTCCGAGCCAATGGTCTGCTCAGGTACACTCAATCAGCGGCCACCGCCCCAAACAAACTCGCATCGCTGCGGATACAACACAAGCACTGCAAAATAGGCCCAAGCCCACTCGCTCCCGCCCTCGCAGTGTCAGTTCATCGTTCATGTTTAGAAAGCCAGCTCTAGAGTCGTGTGGAATACCATGCCTTTGCCTCCCAGTGCAAACGGGACCGACGTATAGCCCACAGGCGACCGGAACAGATACAGCGCCTCCGTGTTCCAGCGCAGCACACGGTTCTTATGCGGGAACCAGTTCATTCCGATGCGCGCATCATAAGGATTGCCGTACTGACCGAAGATGTGCGAGCCCCCCGAGTACAACTGTAGCTTCTTCTGAATTGGCATCATCGAAAGCTGGAACTGGTAGCCCGTGTCGTAGCGCGGCTTAATCGCCAATGTCCCCGGACCCGCGAAGTCATTAAGCCACCGCCAGAAGCCCTCGCTCTCGAATGCCCACCCGTGATATTTGAATCCGCCATCAATGGAAAGCATTTGGTAGCGTAGCGAATTCACCGTGATTCCCGGTCCAAACAAGTTCGGTGTAAAGACCACAGTTCCGTCTGAGAGCCGAATTTGCGTATTTTCAAACGACTCCTGGCCCGGCTGTTCCTGCGCGGTCTCCGTGCTGGTCGTATAGTGGCCTCCAAATCGCGTCGCCAGCTTCTGATGATTTTCAAAGTCACCAAACCCCAACCCGAACTCCCCTGTCGTTGGCTCCCACACGAGCGCCGTGCTAACGGTATTAAACAGGTTGTCCAGTTGTGCCGCACTCACACCAAGTGTGCTCAGGTTATTGCCCACCATCGCCTGATATCGCAGCGTCTTCGTAATATCGCCCCGCGCCCAAATCCCCGACGTATACGATGGCCGGAAGAACTCGTCCGTAATCAGCCGGGTATCAACTCCCAACCAGAACGGAAAGTTGCCCTCAACGCTGCGCGTGCCCGGCAACGAGGTAATTCCGGCCGCCAGGCTGAAATGCCTGTTGAAGGTATAGTTCACATTGCCGGCCAGCACCACCTGCGCGGCGCCCCCCTGCGTCGCATTCGACGTCCAGGCATACAGGAAGTAGCGCAGCTTTGGGTTCAGCATCCATCCCAGAAACTTAATCTGCACCTTGTTAATTTGCACATCCTGGCGTCTCTGGAGAGCACTCGTCAAACCAAAGTAGTTCGTATACGTTGAGGCCAGATTCTTTTGGTTAAGATAACGAACATAACTGTAGATGCTGATGCTCATATCCCCCAGCTCGGTGTTCGCTACCTTGTAACCGAGATTTGGCGTGTAGGTTCCCCATGTCTTTGGTTGATCCTGCCCGCCACTCATACCATCGAACGGATTGATAGTTGAAGCCGGACTAACGGTGGCGTTCATGCTCGTATGGAAAGTCGGAACCGCTTCGGTAGCCGTACCTGCGGCCTTCTCCGCATGCACTGCCGGCAGAGAGGCAATCGAGGTCTCCAGCAGGCGGGTCTGCGAACTCTCTGGCGCTGCTGTTTGCACACCGACCGCTTGAGATCCACCCCGGGCCTCTAGGAGGGTTACACGATCCTGGAGGCTCTTGATGAGTCGCAACATCTCCTCTTCGCGTGCAGTCAGGGGAGGTTCGCTAGCCAGGGGAGCTAACGTATCGTTGCCTACACCATGTCGTGGCTCGTTTTCCCTATCTGTCGTCTGCCCAAAACCAAACCCCGCAGAGAGTAAGCTTATCCCTAAGCCAACTTCGAAAAGAACTCTCCGGCACTTCCGCAGGCCTCGAAAACGTAAGATTACAGAATTCATAACTCCCCGCCTGTAACCCGGAATTTACCGTTCGCCGCCAAGGCGTCACGCAATTACTTGAACCCAACGGAGCTCGGGGAAAAGATGTTGTAGTTTAGCTTTTCGGCGACGTACCGGATGACTTTCTGTGCCTTTACGCTGTTTCCCGCCTCATCCAGCGGCGGGGCAAACACCGCAATCGCGCCCTTGCCCGGAGCAATCGCAACAATCCCGCCGCCGACGCCGCTCTTCGCCGGCAAACCCACATTCCATGCCCAGGTACCCGAGCCGTCATAGAGCCCGGCCTCCATCATCGTGCTCAAGATGTGTGGAATATCTTCGACTTTGATCACGCGCTCGCCCGTTGATGGATTCACTCCGTTGTTCGCCAGTGTCGCGCCCATCCGCGCTAGTTGCGTCGCATTCACACCCACTGAGCACTGCTTCGTGTACACGTCCACCGACTCAAACGGATCGGCATAGATTCGGTCATACTTAGCCAGCAGGTAAGACAGCGCCTTATTACCCGTATTCGTAGCCGCCTCAGACTTGTAGACTTCATCAATCAGAACCAGCTTCTCTCCTGCAGCCTTACTGTAGAAATTCAGAATCTTATTCCACTTCTCATCCTCCGAGCTGCCGGAGATCATGCTCACCGTCGCAATCGCCCCAGCATTGACAAATGGGTTTCCACTATGGGAGGGCATATCGACTACGGCGACTGGCGAATTGAACGGGCGTCCTGTAGGTTCAGAGCCGATCTTTTCGAGTACTTTCTCCGGGCCTTGCTCTTCCATCGCAAGCGCCATTGAATAAACCTTCGAAATCGACTGTATGGAGAACGAGTAGGTCACATCTCCCATCGTCAAAACCTGGTTGTCGGTCGTAACGATAGCTATTCCGAATAGCTTCGAATCCACCTTTGCAAGATATGGAATGTAATCAGCGTTTTTTCCATTGGTGTCATTTCTAAATTTTTCGTAGGCTTCTTTGACGACCGCCTCCACGACCTCCCGTCGCGGGGCAACCGGGCTGACCTTCGTGTTTTGAGCCACCGCGAGAGGCGCGCAAAAGTATTCGGTAAATAGCGAAGTTGCCATCAAAACCAAAGTCGAAGTATGGCGTGCGTTCACAGTAGATCTCCCTTCCGCTCTCGATAACCCGTGATCTTTTCGAACAAGATCCAGCAACAGCTTTTCTACTCAGAAAACAAATGTCTTGCCGTACGAATACTTGAAGGAAAACTGCACTCGATAGTCATTGAAGTTAAACCCGTTAGCGAGATTCACTCGCCGCCCAAACTGAAATTCGCCGCCCGCCATCACGTTCTTGACTGGGTAGTACAGAAGGTTCGTAAGTGCGTAATATCCCTGGTGAAAATCGCTCGGTGACTGAGCATCGGAGTTCCAGATATTCACCATCGATCCTCCAAACGTGCTACTGAATTTTGGGCTCCAGTTATGATCAACAAATGCGACTGCTCCCAGAATCGGCAGAGGAACTCCCTTGATCGGTCTTACTGGATTGGAAAAGTTATTCTGGATGCCAATGTCAACCGGTGCGTCGTTCATGTAGTTCTGAATACCGTGGCCATAGACCAGTTGGAGCTTCCCTGTGGTCTTCTCTCCGAACTTGATGTTTGAACTTGCATTAATACCCCAGCCAAACGCTGAACCGCCAAGATTGAGCTGGGGCGTTGCGTTGTTGTCCACCCACGCTATTCTCCGGAACATGCTCGCAATCTGAAAATATCCCCACTTTCGCTCGAAGTGACCCTGCATCGAAAGGTCAGGAAGAATGAACTGCGGTGTAATGTTCGAGAGCTCGATGCGGCCGCTGTACACGCCTTGATCTGCGCTAGCTCCGGGACGTTCGGCCGCAATCATAAACGTGTTATGCGCTGTCTTGATCGGCGTCCACCGAAATTGCACATTCCGGAAGAAAACCATCCCGTTAGGGCCCCAGTATTCAAGCGAGTTCGGGAAGACATTAGGATCCATAAACGGACTCCACGTCTGCCCCGCGCCGAAGTGGCCCATCTCGCCCCATGCATGGCGTAAGCGAAATGTGGTCTGTCCGGCATCGACACCTGTGCCAAAAAGTTCAAACTCGAAGATTGTCTTCAGGTCGCCATAAGACGTTGGTGTAGAGGTCTTCACCCCAAATCGCGTCTGTCGCACGCTGAAATAGGTCTGTCCGTTTTGCCCGAACTGATTCGCAAAAGCCGGTAACTTCGTCGGCCGCATCACATCAAACCAACTCGGATCGATTTGTCCGAAGTCGTAGCCGGAATCCATCTGAGCGTACCCATAGATATCGAACGTGCTTTCTGTCCCAGATTTCTTTTCGTGAGCCTGAGCACTAGGTGGCGGCGATGCAGCAACGGTTCCGTGATTGTCAGGCGAGGTAACGACCGAACTGTTAAGGGTATTGCTCGGCCCACTCTTACTCCCCCCAATACCAGTTGTTGAGTCTCGTACGCCAGGCTGATTTTCCAGTGCAGTGATCTGCCCCTTCACCTCTCCCATCATTTGTTCCAACTGCTGAAGCTTGTCCTTGAGCTGCTGGATATCCTGCGTCCGGGTGTTCTGGGACTGCGCTTGAACCGGTGGGATCCAGATAACGGAAAGGAAGAGTAGCGCGATAAGAGAGATATTGCCCCAGGCATTCTTCTGGTTTGATCTCATAATCTTTCTACCTCCATGGATCCCCGCAGGTCGTTGCCGTAAGGTCCCAAGTACTTGTATGACTTTGGACCAGCGTCAACAACTAGGAGAATCCCTAGGTAACCTGTTCACTCCGTGTCGCGGAGAGAACGCAATGAAATGAACTGTCCATGAATGTCATCTCGGCTACGCAATAGCGAGCATTCCAGGGAAGGAACATCCACCTAGGCGTTTCCCCAGTTGCTGAGGGACATCGCACACCCTATATATTGGGTTTTGCGACTTGTGCCAGATCGACGCTACATGCATCAGGCCTGCGTATGAAAACCACAGTTTTGTTAGCTGATGATCATCTCCCGCTGCTCGAAGCTGCTACCGCCATCTTGAGACCCCACTTCGATGTAGTGGGGACTGCAACTGACGGCGCAATGCTTGTGTCGGAGGCTCTTCGCCTTCGTCCAGATGTCGTTGTGACTGACATTACGATGCCTGTTTTGAACGGCATTGAGGCTGTCAGTCAACTGCGTGACTCTAATTTCCCTGCTACCTTTGTGTTCTTAACAGTCCATGCGAATGAAGAGTTCCTTAAGGCGTCCCTGGCAGAGGGAGCGTTAGGATATGTCCTCAAGTCCCAGATGAAAACCCATCTCGTTGCTGCGATACATTCGGCACTCAAAGGCGAATCCTACGTTTCTCCATTTGTTTCCCGGTGATGTAACTGTCCTGAGAATCAGGGCCCGGATGAGATGTATCTTAGCGAATACGGGCGATAGGGCCATCGCCTGCTGGACAACGTTGGTGCGATTCTTTCTTCGAGAACGAGTTCCCCAACTAACATTTCTCCAACATTGAACACACCTACAACCACATCGGCAGTGACAGAGATACGGGCAGGCTTGGTAAAGGTGTAGAAACACTGGTATGCACAACAGCGATTGCATTCAAACTACTGATAAGAATCAATATGTAGCTGACGAACTCTTCCCAAGTAGTTGTTTACTGTGGCCTCGAGGAGGGCGCTCGTCTCCTCGTGCCACACCTTCGACCAACCAGCCCCTTTCGTTTGTCAGTTAGTGATGAAATTACCACTAGCCGGACCTGCAACTTGCCAGTATTATGGTCGTCACCTCCCGGGTCGAACTTTCCATTGGGACCAACTAGGCGTGGGGAGCATTCTCCCGGCGGCGACAGTGGTTAGGCCTTCAAAGCTTGAGAACCACTTTGGAGATTCCCTTGTCCCCAGCAATGGAATACCCGATCACAAGCGAACAGGCCCTCGGGCAGGATTCTCGAGGGGACTATGCCTATCGTGGAAGGCAGGCTCGAGTCTTAATTGTGGCTGCAATCCTTTTTTTTTCACAACTGCTTTCGGCGCATGCCGATAAATCTGTTCGACGCGTCCTCATATTCAATGACTTTAATTCTATTTCTTCGCCTGGTATTGCAATCCTGGATCAAGCCATTGCATCTGGTTTAGCAAAGTCCGCATACCAAGTTGAGTTGTACAACGAAACTCTCGAATCAACTCTGTTTTCAGATGATGCTACCCAACACCGTTTTCGCGATTGGTATATTCGCAAGTATTCGGACCGCAGACCAGACCTGATTATTACTGTGGGGCCGGCTTCTCTCAGATTTATGATCGAATCGCACGAGAGTTCATTTCCGAACATTCCGATCATCTTCTGCGGAACCACCGAGGAAATGCTGGAGCAGTTGAAACCCTCTGTTCATTTTACTGGTGTTTGGGCGGTAGCAAATCCAGAGAAGACCCTGATCGCGGCATTGCGAATGCTACCCAGCACTAAGCATGTGGTCGTCGTAGGGGGTGTCGGAAAGTTTGACCGAGTGGTTGTAGCAACAGCCCGGGCAAGCTTCCATAACTACGAATCGAGATACGAGTTCGCCTACCTCACTGACCTGGACATGCCTTCGTTGCTTGAGCGCCTCAAACTCCTGCCACGTGACAGCATCATCTATCACACTTCAATCATGCAGGACGCCGCAGGAAATCACTTCGTTGACGCGTCTCAATCAGTTCCCCTGATCGTTGGCGCCGCAAACGCGCCGGTATTTGTTACCGATGATGTAGACCTCGGTCACGGTACAGTGGGCGGGTATCTGGTTAGTTGGGCCGAAGACGGCCGGGTTGCGGCCACGATGGCTTTGAGGGTTCTCAACGGGGAGAGACCCAAAGACATCCCCTTTGTTAAGAACAAGAACATCTACCTCTTCGATTGGCGAGCCCTGAATCGCTGGGGGATCAAAGAAAAGAATCTCCCACCCGGCAGTACGGTACTTTTCCGTGGGCCGTCCCCTTGGACGCGCGCCAGAGGGATCTGGCTCACGGTCATACCGATCATTCTCGGTCTCTCTATCCTTGCTGCTTACCTGCACTTCAGCCGAAAGCAAATCGAGTTCGCAAAAGACGCGCAGCTACACCTCAGTGGGCTATTGATCAACGCTCAGGAGAAAGAACGAAGCCGGATTGCATCCGAACTTCATGACGATTTTAGCCAGCGCCTTGCACTACTCTCACTCGGATTGGAAAATGCCGCAGACGAATTGCCGGATTCGTCCGTGACGGTGAAGCGGCAGTTACAAAAGCTTTTCGATTCGGCTAGTGAGCTTGGGGCCGACATTCATACCGTATCCCATCGCCTTCATTCATCGACGCTTGAGAGTCTCGGACTTGTACCGGGGGTGAGTGCTCTGTGCAAAGAGTTTACCGATCGGTACGGAAGTGAAATTGATTTCTGCGCTGACAATATTCCACGCCGCATTCATCAGGATGTGGCGCTATGCTTATTCCGCATCATCCAGGAAGGGCTTCAGAATTTTAGAAAGCATAGTGGCACAGCAAAAGCGCAAGTCAACTTGTGGACGGCGGGCGACAAAATACTTATGTCCGTGTGCGACAAAGGCAGAGGATTCGATCTTAAGGAGATCACCAATAACGGAGGGATCGGCATTCGAAGTATGGAAGAACGTGTACGTCTTCTGGGTGGACGATTCTCGATTTACTCAGAACTCACGAGAGGAACCAGAATTGAGGCCTGTGTCCCGCTCCGACGGTCACCGGAATGTTAAATGAGGGTTGACTGAATCATCATCTCCTTGTTGGGCCACTGCGCAACAGAACGCGCTAAATAGTTCTTGGATAAAGTTTTATCGCTATAGCGTTGGAGACGCCAAATATCTGTTATTAAATTGAATGCCGAAAACTGGCGTATGATGACGCGCACCATCGGGCTCTCTGACCGTCGAAAGGTTGGCATATCATGGAGAAGATTCCTACGAACCGGGCCCGTCCACGATGCCTGATCGCGGATGACCACGTGATTTTTTCCGATGCCTTGAGGGTTTATTTGAGTACGGCGCTCGAAATTGTAGGAGTGGTTTCGGATGGCCGCACTCTTGTCGTCGAAGCAATCAGGCTGAGGCCGGAAATAGTTATTGTCGACGTAGGCATGCCGCTCTTAAATGGATTAGACGCGGCCCGCAGAATCAAGGAACTGACACCCCAAGTAAAGTTCATCTTCTTGACGATGCGGGACGACCCGAATCTTGCTGCCGCGGCGCTTGAACTCGGCCCAATCGCGTTTGTTCTCAAACATTCCGCCGGTGCAGAGCTGCTACAAGCGATTGACCAGGTATTGCGCGGCCGATCTTATCTGACACCCAAACTGAAGGCAGACGATTGGGTTGAAGCGAAGACCCGTGCGAGGCAGTTCTCGACAGAAATGACGTCGCGACAGAAAGATATCGTTCAACTGCTCGCCGAGGGCAGGTCCATGAAAGAGATCGCCGGACTTCTCCAGCTTAGTCAGAAAACCGTAGAATTCCACAAACATCACATCATGATGTCGTTCAACTTCAAAAGCAACGCCGACTTGGTCCTGTTTGCGTTGAACCGAGGTCTGATTGCCCCAAACCCTCGAACTGGTGATTAACGGGCAACAATGTTCTCCCGCGCTATCTAAGACTCAAGCGATAAATAGAACGCTCGCCCTGACGGCGGAATAGACTGCCTTGGATGAAGGTTATACGGCCATGCTTGAGCGCGAGTCGATTGAGATATTTATCGTAATCAGGCGGCCTTTTCCAGTGTCTAAAATACGATGGGGTTTTTCGTTTGCCAAGCATCGATTAGCTCAGGAGCCATCTCCGATGGTCATAATGGTACGCTGGCCACATTATGCTCGAACATGCGGCGAATGTATTGCTCCATACGCTCCGGATGATAATCAGTGCTTCAACGAGGACTTCGTGGTTGTGATCAACCGGAAGAGTTCGGAGAATTCGACGAGCTCAGGAAAAGAAGGGATCGATATCTGAGATGATGAGCCCATTGGTTTGGCTCTTGGCAGAGCCGAGCATGCGTACGTGGGTGTTGGGATAGTAGCCAGTGCGTTCAAAGCTTTGTGAACACGGCGTTCAGTGCACGCATCTAAAGGGCCTGTTTTGTTCAAGACACAGGAGACTGTTGCAGTGGATACTCCCGCCAGCTTTGCCACACCTTCAATATTCATATGTCAAATGTAAAAACTGAAGCGTCAGCCATCGGAGCACCTCAGTTTCTTTTTATCAGTTACTGCTTAGTTTCGGTAAATCGGTTGTCCTATCGCACAAAATGCCACCGAATAACATCAGTGTTAATGCGGGGATGTTTGTTTGATCAGTTGAGCGCTGCACTGACCTTCGGACCTTATTGACGGCAATCCGAGCCTAGTTCGATAGGCACCGAGTACAATGCCGACTGTAATGGCTGCTAACTTTATTCTCGTGAGATCAGGTTTCTTTCCCAAGGCCGGCATCATTAGCTTGGCACAAGCGTTGCTCATCTGTGCGCTGTTCGCTGGCGTTTTCTGCGTGCGAGCGCAACATCTGGCGGCGGTTGCAATTCGCGGCGTAGTGACCGACCCAAGCGGCAATCCGGTTCCTGATGTCGTCGTAACGTTGCAACAAATTGGTGTGGTGACGCGAACGGATGCTCACGGTGGCTTTTCGTTTACTAATGTCCGGTCAGGCAAATATTCAGTGCTCGCGGAAAAAGCCGATATGCGTGGCTCGGCGGAAATTTCTACGGGCGGCGCAGCGTCGCAAATCACTCTGATTCTTTCCGCAAACGCACTCACTAAAGGTATGGATTTTACCGATAAACCAAACTTTACTGTAGCTGGCATTACCGATTGGACTGCGGTTGGCGGTCACGGGTCAGATGCAAGCCTGCGGACGAGCGAGACCTTAGCGCGGGAAGCAGCGATGCTTAGACCGAGCGAAACAGTTGCGCCTGCTCATACAAGCGATATTGAGAACGCCTTACGTGCTGCGGCTGCAGCCTCGCCAGATAGCTTTGCTGGGAATCGCGAGCTTGGCGAATTTTGCCTACACGAGAAAAGATATCGCGAAGCAGTGCTTCCGTTAGAGACCGCTTTCCACATCGATCCCACAAATCGAAGCAATGAATCTGATCTGGCATTTGCCTATAAGGAAGCCGGCGATCTAAAGCGGGCATATGAACATGTACATCACCTGCTGACTGAAGAAAACACCGGAGAGTTTCATCGGCTTGCGGGTGATGTGGATGAGGCAATGGGCGATGCGCTATCTGCTGAGCGTGAGTACGAGACAGCTGTGCATCTAGATCCAAGCGAGGCGAATGAATTTACATGGGGCGCAGAGCTATTGTTACATCGCGCCGTGTGGCCGGCGATCGAGGTCTTCAGGAAAGGAGCAGACTCCTATCCTAAATCGGCGAGGATGTTGTCTGCATTAGGTGTTGCACTTTTCGCCAGTGCGCAGTATGAAGAGGCGGCTCAGCATTTGTGCGAAGCCACGGCACTGAATTCTGAGGATCCTGCGCCCTACACTTTCTTGGGCGAGATCGAGATAGCCTCACCTGCCCCTCTGGGTTGCGCGGAAGAGAAACTAGGTCGATTTATACAGACGCAACCTGGAAATGGTCACGCAAAGTACTACTACGCGATGGCAATCCTCAAGCGCCAAGGCATACCTGCGAATACGGTGGAGGTTGAAAGTGCCCGATCGTTGCTGATGAAAGCGGTAGAGCTCGATCCGATGATTGGAGAGGCTTATCTTCAATTGGGAATTATGAGTATGGACAAGAAGGACTATCGACAGTCTATTGACTTTTTCACCAGAGCAGTTGAAGCGAATCCGCAGCTCAGTGATGCACATTACAGGCTCGGAGTCGTCTACCAGAGTGTTGGTTCAGCAGTGAAGGCCAAGCAGGAGTTTGAGCGACATGACGCAATTGGGAAGGTACAGGCGGAAGCAGTCGAGCAGCAGAGGTCCAAGGTCAAGCAGTTTATGGTTGTGCTGCAAGGGGAGTCAACGGACTCAAAATGATTCCCAGAAGGTGTGATTCTCAAGCTCTCTTGGGCCTATAGGTTGCAACGATCCCTTCTGCTTCACGGATCGTGAGTATCTGATTGGCTTCGACATTCGTGAATCGCTCAATCTTTTGAGTTGTCGGCCACTTCACCTCAACCACATCGGCAATCTGAGATTTCCCAATTCCGAAGTGCAGACGTAGATCACCTTGCGACATAACACTGGTGCCACTGTGGACTTCGTCCATCTGCACATGCTTGCCAGTGATGACGCGCGCACGCGCGCCGATTGCTGTGCGATTACATCGGGTCCCGATGAGTTTGAGTTTGACCCAGTTTTGCTGATTGCCGCCATCATTGCGCAGCAGCGAGGGTGTGTCATTCATGTTAAGGATCAAGACATCGATATCGCCGTCGTTGTCATAGTCGCCGAAGGCTGCGCCGCGACTGGAATATCGTTCGGCGATACCAGAGCCCATCTCGGCCGAAACGTCCTTGAAGCGGCCATTGCCCAAGTTCCGGTAGACGAGACGCGGATTCTTGAAGGTCTGGCCGAAGTGGTATTTGTCGATTTCAGGGTAGACGTGACCATTGATCTGAAGGATGTCTGTCCACCCGTCGTTGTCGTAATCGACAAAGCCGCAGCCCCACGCAACATAACCGTTATTCACTGCAGTGCCCGCTGTAGTAGTGAGGTCCGTGAAGGTGCCGTCGCCGTTGTTGTGGTACAGATTGCAGGTATCGTCGGCGAAGTTTGTTTTGAAGATATCGAAATAGCCGTCGCAGTCATAGTCGGCAACAGCGACGCCCATGCCTGCTTGCTCGTGCCCGTCGTCGTTATAAGCGCAGCCTGCCATCACGGCAACGTCCGTGAAGGTACCGTCGTGATTGTTTTTCAGCAGAACGCTTGGCTGTGAGTCTACGGCAACGTAGATGTCTGGCCACCCATCATTGTCGAAGTCATAGGAGACCGCGGTGATGGAATAGCGCGGGCCGACTTTGTGAATACCGGATTTTTCGGAGACGTCAGTAAATGTACCGTCGCCATTGTTGTGGTACAGGATGTTGGTATCGCCAGGGAGGCCGCGCGGACCACACATAATGGGTACGCCCTTCCACTGACAGAATTTGGTGTCTGTTTCAGGCGGGATGTCCTTGGGGTCAAGCTTGAGGTAGTTGCAGACGAAGAGGTCGAGGTATCCGTCGCGATCGTAGTCAAGGAAGGTGCATCCTGCGCCTAGCCGTACTTGCTGTTGTGAGAGGCCAGCTTTCTGGGTGACATCGGTGAATGTGCCGTCACCATTATTGTGGAAGAGCACATTGTTTCCCCAGAAGGTGCAAAAGAGATCGTCCCAGCCGTCGTTGTTGTAGTCGCCGACACAAACACCGGTCTGCCAGCCCGTTCTTGCAAGTCCGGATTTTGCCGTGACATCGGTGAAGGTCCCGTCGCGGTTGTTTTTATAAAGGTGGGTCGTAGGACCCTGGCCAGAAGGCCACTGCACATCGAAACGGTTGCCGTTTGTAAGATAGATGTCCAGCCAACCGTCATTATCGTAATCAAAGAATGCGATACCGCAGCCCTTTGCTTCGACGATAGAGCGTTTGTGATCGACTCCTCCCCAGACATTTGGGACGGTGAGCCCAGCCTGCGCGGCAACATTGGTGAACTGCGCAGGTGAGGTTGGCGCGGTAGTAGCCGCGTGAACCAGGTCGGGATTACGCCACTTCCATAGAGGTGTGGTCAGGGTTTCAAGGAGCGTACCGCTGAGCAGAAAGAGCGATGAGCTGAGAAAGCGTCGACGGGGAACGATCACGTTCATAGAGTCTAATGCGGTTGAGATAGCTGGTAAACATCTGGTCTGGTTTTGGAGCCACCGCTAAGGGCGCGACAGCATCTCCAAGGCGCGTTGTGCTGTCTGATTCTGAGGCTGTAAGGCTAATAGCTGTTGCAGGGTTTGGATCGCCTGTTGCTTCTCGTTGCGAATGGCGTAGAGCTGTGCGAGGTTTAGATAGGACTGATCGAAGGAAGGTGTAAGGCGGATGCAGGTTTTGAACTGCTCTTCGGCATGGTTGTAATCTCCAGTGCGAACATGGACAACGCCGAGATTGTTCAAAGCTTCAGGGTAGCCTGGGCGCAGATCTGCGGCCTTCTGCAGATAATCAGATGCTAGTTTCAATTGATTTTGGTGAGCGTAAAGCATGCCCTGACTGTAGTTAGCTTCCGGATCGTCCGGCTGAAGCTGCAAAGCGCGGGTGAATAGGTCTTGTGCCTTGCCGAATGTGCCCTGACGGCGATACAGATTGCCAAGATTGAGAAGGGCGATGGTGTAAGTGGGGCGAAGATCGAGCGACTGCTGAAAATTGCGAATGGCTTCGTCCGCCAGGCCCTGCCGCGCCGCAATCATGCCCAGGTTGTTCCATGCCTCGGGGTAGTCTGGACGCAACTTTATAGTCTGCTCGAGATGCCGGCGCGCTGTAGGAAGATCGTTCTGATGCAGGCTTAACGTACCGAGATTGTAGTAGGCCTCGGGGTCGTTTGGCTTTTGAACGACGACCTGTCGGAACGATTCCGCCGCGGTATCGAGGTAGCCATGCTGAAAGAAAGCGACACCGTAGGTAAAATCGTTGCGGTGAAACGCATCCTGATAGACCGTGCCGGGGAAGGGGAGAGCACGCGACAGGCGTTCGGCTGCGGAGGCTGGTGCTAGTCTCATGTCCTGGAGGATTTGTTCGATGTCTATTCCCTGATAGACCTTCACGATCATTCCTTCAGTGTTCACCAGGAACGAACCTGGAAGGACTAGATCACGGCGGCGATCGTAGAGATAGCGAAAAATGATGTTGTAAATTCCCGTAGTCTCAGCGTTTGCAAAGAGGATCGGAAGGTCGAGTCCGAGTTGTGCTGCCAGCGACTTCCCCGCTGCAGCATTCTCGTCCGTGTTAATGGTAAGAATCTTCAGACCGGCTAGACCGAATGCGGAGCGATGCTGATGAAGATGCGTCAACACTGTCCGACATTGTGGCGCCTGGGCTGTCCAAAAAATCAGAAGCGTGAAACCTCCGCGGAGGGAACGCAGGCTGTGTTCTTTGCCATCGAGACCGGGAAGAGAAAAATCGGGAGCTTTCATAGGCTCAATGAGCCATGTCCCGAACGATGCGGGTGCCTGATCGGTTGCAGGTGCAGGACTAAGATTAGAAGAGATAGCCGGCGGGGCAGCGAAGGGCTTGGCTACGAAATTCGTTGAGCCTTCCTCGATTTCAATGCGGTGGCCGATGGGGATGTTCTCAAAGGTTTGTTTGTGTCCTGCGGGCCACTGAATCGTTGCGCGAACGGGACCAGAATGGCTTGCTATGCCGAAAAAGATTTCTTTGGAATGCTGCGCGAGGAAGCCGGAGCCGGCTTGAATTGATTTCGTCTGCCTCAGGGGACCTGCCTCGAGCACAATCGTGGATCCAATAGCATCACGGTTGCTTTTCGTGCCACGCAAGCGGAAGGAGACGGAGTGACCGATATCCTGTAATGCATTACGGACAATGCGGAGCTGAGGAGCGTTGCGATTCTTCAGGATGATCTCCAGCCGACCGTCATGATCGATGTCGGCGAGGGCAAACGAGCGGCTGTCTTCGATGAAGTCGAGGCCGACGGCTCCTGAAATCTCTGTGAATGTTCCATCGTGATTATTTGCGAACATCACATTTCGCTCATACCCGCTCCAGGAGTTATCTGAACGGATGAGTTCGTTGAGAGCGTTCCACCCACGCTCATAAGCTTGAGACGGAGTTGAGTCTTCGGGAGATTTGGCGACAACCTGACGCCAGAAGAAGCTGGCCAGGTCGTTATGGTCGGGACCAGAGATATAGCCGTTAGTGACGTAGAGATCCGAATAGCCGTCGTGATCGAAGTCCCAGAAATCCGAACTCCACGACCACCGTCCCATTCCGACACCTGCCTGGTCACTTACGTTTTGAAATGTGCCGTTGTCCAGATTGCGATAGAGAGAGTTGCCGCGTGCATGGCGACGATAAAGAGCGCGGATGTTTTCCGGCGCCCCTTTGTGAAAGAGCGTTTGTTCGGTGATCCTTTGGCCAGCGGCTGACCACATATTGGCGGCATAGACATCGGGATGACCGTCATTGTCGATATCGGACCAAGACGCGCTCATGCCGGCTCCGACATCTTCTACATGGGCTTCAGTTGAAACGTCGGTGAAGGTGCCGTCGCCGTTGTTGCGATAGAGATTGCTGCGACCAAAGTCGTTTGCGATATAGATGTCAGGGAAGCCGCTGGAGCGGGAATCTTGCCATGCACACGCGAAGCTATAACGGTTGTTATTTTTGTTGAGCCCGGCAGCTGCTGTGCGGTCTGTGAATTTGCCATCGCCTTCGTTATGCAGAAGGAAGTTTGGAGGGCCGTTCCTCGCATCGAAGTAGGGCACGGGATAGTGATACTGTTCGAGGCCGAGATAATAGCTGTAGAGGCAGAAATAGATATCCAGCCTTCCGTCTCGATCGTAGTCTGCCACAGCAGCATGGGTAAAAGTCCCCTGCGGATTTTGTGTAAATGTGAAGGCATCGCGCTTAATCTGAAAGGTGCCATCGCCCTGATTCAGGAAGAGTAGCGGTCCGGTGCCACAGACGACGAGCAGGTCCTGGTGTCCGCTATTACGAAAGTCCGCGAAGATAGCGCAGGCAGTATTGTCGAGCGCTCCTACGCCTGCGCGTTCGGTGACATCCTCAAATGTTCCATCACCACCGTTGCGATAGAGTCTATTTGGCAGCCCTCCTGGTTGACAGATATAGAGATCGTCGAATCCATCGTTATCAAAATCGCCGACGGCTATGCCGTTGTTACCGTAGACGTCAATCCCGCAGGCACTATCGAGAACGGTTCGCCAGTAATCGGTCCCTTGTAGTAATTGAGAGCGGTACGAGTCGATGGACCCGAGTGCATGCTCGGTGATATCGACAAAGGCTGGCGAGGACACAATGCTGCGCGATTCGTCTCTCGTCACCCAGTGGTGAATCTTCCAGGTGTTGGAGGGATCAAGGGTCCATTTGGTCTGCCATTGTCCGATGCGTTCTTCGCGGCGTGTACCTTCGGTTTCGAAGACGAAGTCGTAACGAATGCCGACTCCCAGGTCCAACGGGTTTACGGATATCCCTTTGAGGCTGACCACATCAAACTGCGCAGTCAGGATGCGAGATGCCGGCTGAAAATAACCGCGAAGTTGTTTTAAGAATTCATCGCGTCCCACAGCTGTTTCCGATGCGAACTCTATCTTGAGTGTCTCGATTCCTTGCGTATTGCGCAGCGTTCTTTGCCGAAGAGGCATTAAAGATGTGGCAGTCATTGATTGATCAAGCAGCTTTGCGAGTGAATCGAGATCGCGAACAGAGCGGGTGATTGAGGCACTCCATTGCCTCAACTCTTGCTCAATTTCGAGGGCGTATTTTTCGGTGACAAATTCATCCGACCCCATTGCTACAAGCCGGAGAACATCTTCCAGAGGTGACTTCGCCGGGTAGTTGGCTTTGAGATGAAACTCGCCCAGAGATAAGGGGAGATAGCCGGGCTGTGATGAGGAGTTGTGGAAAAGTGACCAGTTGTCGAAGGGCGCGATACGTAGGAGGACTGGCGCCATCCCCATCTTCTGCAGGAAAGTGCGGCGAGAGAGGAGCGGAATGGGCACGTGGCGGTAGAACTTCCTTGGAATATTCTTCGATTGATGGCGAGCCTTTTCGCAGGCAGCAAATGCATGCTAGCACCAATGCGGAACCATGCCGAAGGATGGCGGCGCTAACGAAAGGAACGGCTTCGTAAGGATCAAATATTTTTGTTTGACAAAAGGGATTTCCGAAGGATAAAGTGCGCCGGAGATAAAGAAAGTAACCGTTTACCTAACTGCGAGCTGTCGGTAGCACCCATTTGAAGTCTTTTGGAGAGTCACGGGATGAGCTCAGGATGCAGTGCGTTTGGACGTGTGCGTACCTTTAAGCTGAGAACCTTTGCATGTGTGTACTTTCTACTAGCCCTGGCCCCGGGCTTGATTGCCCAAGTGGACCAAGGTTCAATCACCGGGACTATTTCGGACCCATCTGGCGCTGTTGTTCCGAACGCTCACGTCACGCTTCGCAATACGGATATCGGCCTGACGCTGGAAACCATAACGAGTAGCAGCGGGCAGTACACTTTCTCGCCAGTCAGAATTGGCCACTACTCCGTCACCGCCTCAGCACAAGGGTTTTCATCGACAACCCAGGAAAATTTGCAGGTAAACGTGCAGGAGCGCCTGCAGGCCAACATTCAGCTGCAGCTTGGATCTGCAACGGAGACTGTCACCGTCACCGGCGTTCCACCACAATTGCAGACGACGGAAGCATCTGTTGGTCAGGTTATAGACAGTACCACTCTGAACAATCTGCCTTTGAATGGCCGTAATTTTACGTTCCTTGCCCAACTCTCCGCCGGAGTCAACACGCCACAAGCAGATACTCGCGGCAATGCAGCATCTGGCGCATTTTCCGCGAATGGGCTGCGCCCGGCGCAGAACAACTACCTGCTCGATGGCATCGATAACAACTCGAATGCGGTCGACTTTCTGAACGGTACGAACTTCGTCATTCTTCCTCCGTTGGATGCGATTCAGGAATTCAAGGTTCAGACATCGCAGTTCAGTGCCGAACAAGGGCGTTCAGCGGGAGCGGTTCTGAACGCGACGATCAAATCCGGAACCAACAGCATTCATGGCGCCGTCTGGGAGTTCTTCCGAAACGATAAGCTGGATGCGGCTGACTGGTTTGAGAACTATAACGGGGTCAAAAAGGGAAAACTGCGCTGGAATCAGTTTGGCGCCTCGATCGGCGGTCCTGTTATCAAGAACAAGCTGTTCTATTTCGGCGACTATCAGGGCTTCCGCCGCGTACAAGGCACGGTGTTGAACGGTAATGTTCCCACCTTGACGGAACGCAATAGTGGTTTTACCGATCTTTCCGACCTGATTACTCAACAAAACGGCTCACCGCGTACCGATGCGATCCAAAGGTCGATTCCATATGGAACGATCATGGATCCGGCAACAACACGACAAATTCCTGCAAATGGAATTGATCCTGTGACAGGGTTTGCTGGCGCCCCACTTGCATATGTGCGCGACCCGTTTGGTACCTGCCCAGCGGGAACGAGGACATTTACGCTTGGTGGCTGCAACCTGAATCGCTTGCCGGCAAATCGCTTGGACCCCAATGCGGTGAAGCTTCTACAACTTTATCCGGTACCCACAACCAGCGGGTTCACGACGAACTTTACCTCAAGCCCCGCGCTGTATGAACACAGTAATGCCTTTGACGTGCGCGGCGACTATAACCTGAGCGACAAGAACCAGGTGTTCGGGCGGTTCAGCTATGTGGATGATCCGCAGTTTATCCCCGGCATCTTCGGCGGTATCGCTGACGGTGGCAGCTTCCAACAGGGGATCCAAAGCGCGAAGTCCAATCAGTCGGTCGTGGCCTGGACACATGTGTTTTCTCAAAGCACCATTAACGTCGGCCGTGTTGGCCTCAACCACCTTCACACGACGCGTTTTGGCCCACAGGGAAACACCATGGGAATCCCGGAGCAATACGGATTTCAAGGAGTTCCCCAGGTAGCCCAGAATGGCGGTCTCCCTCAAATTGTGATCCAGGGCTTGCAGAACCTGGGCAGCAATGACTATCTGCCCTCTGACGAAGTCAGCCAGACTCTCCAGGTGACGGATGACTTTACGAAGATTTATGGAAACCATAGCTTCAAGACCGGCATCGAGTTCCAAAGAGTTCACTTCAATACATTGCAGCCTGCCTATTCGCGTGGTGAATTTGATTACAACGCCAACGGCAATGGCAGTAACGGTAATTATGCGGGTGTCCCAGCTCAAGGCGGAGACCAAACAGGCCGTGCGCAGTTTCTGTTGACGCCGATCGCTGCGACTGTGCCGAATGGTGTTAGCTATGTTGGAGGTGCGACGAGCGTTTTGGCCTCGAACATCAATAAGACCTACGACACCCGGGATTATTTTGCGGCATACTTCCAGGACGACTGGAAGATCTCTCCTCAATTGACGCTCAATCTTGGCGTGCGCTTTGACTATTTCAGCCCCATCTCAGAGACCAACGGCGGACAAGCAAACTTCATCCAGAATGGCACGCCAAACAATACTCCTACGTTTTTGATTCCGGCGAGTGGCAAAGCGGATCGGTCCCTCTCTTCTAGTTTTCAGGCCCTGCTTGCGCAAAATGGCATTGCACTTCAGTTGACGGATCGCTACGGGAAAGCTCTGGTTCAAACGGAGAAGAGCAATTTTGCTCCCAGATTAGGATTCGCCTATCAGGTATCACCTAGGTTGGTGGTGCGTGGCGGAACTGGGATATTCTTCAATGCATTTGAGAACCAGGGCTATGGTCCAAACATTGGAGAAAATTACCCCTTCGTCTATAACTTTAGCTTCACAGGAACAAACGATTCATCGCCGTTTAGTTCCGGATCGAACCCGTATAGCACGTGCCCTACGGCAGGTCCAGGAGGAAGCGCGACGATCGCGTCGGGGCTTACCTGCGCTCAGTTCACTCCTTTGGCGGTAAATGGGGCGGGCCTGAACCTGCAGGGGTTGCAGTTCGATTACAAGACGCCTCGCACTCTCAGTGCAAATCTTACAGTTCAATACGCGATTACACATACCATCTCGGCACAGGCCGCTTACGTCATGACGTCAGCGAGCTCACTGCAGACGGGGGTTGGGAACAACAGGGTCTCCCAGATACTCCCTTCAAACGTGAGCACAAAGCCCTATCGACCGTTTCCGGATTTCAATGAGAACGGCAGCTATCAACGTACGCTCGGACGAAGTGTCTACAACGGCCTCCAGACAAAGCTAGAGCGACAGTCTGTGAACGGGGTGAGCTTCCTGTTTACCTACACCTTCGCCAAGACCATGTCTGACTCTGGTGATCTTTTGAACGGCGGCAGCGTCAGTGGATACCGCGCACCATGGGTTCCTAATTTCGGACCGCACTTCGACTGGGGACCGGCCAATTTCGATATCCGGCATGTCTTCCACCTCAGTGGCAGCTATGAGTTGCCGTTCGGCAAAAACAAGATGTTCCTTGCCAACTCCGGTAAGGTAACCAACGCGGTCCTTGGTGGATGGGCAGTCAATGGCATCGCTACCCTTCAGGGTGGACAGCCGATCACGTTGAGTTGCCCAACGTCGACTACATCAGGTACAAGCTGCTTTGTGCTGAAAGTAGCTGGACAGAGCCAGAAGCTGGGCCTACATAGGGATTCCAGCGGAGCCCTCTCCTGGTTTGGCAATCCCGCAGCCTTCACTCAACCGTGCCCACTGGTACCTGATCCAAACCACCCGAGTGGCCCGCCCATTCCAGGGACTCTTTCCGGTGGCTGCGCACCGTATGCATACAACAGCCCCTTCATTCTTGGTAGTCCAGGCTCGGCGAGCACAGTTGGACCAGGATTCCACCGGTTTGATTTCTCAGCCTTCAAGAATTTCCCGATTCATGAAGCCGTTTCGCTCCAGTTCCGGGCAGAGTTCTTCAATATCCTCAACCACCCGAACTTCAACGCACCGAACTTCGGAGGCAACGGCGTGACAGCGATCGGAGGCTCGGGCACCTACACCAATGCCGCATTTGGTCGTATCGGATCGACCCGTGACGCTCCGTTTGACCCGAGGCAAATCCAGTTTGCTCTGAAGCTGTATTACTAGGCTAAGATGAAGGCACTGTGGATCGCAGTGCCTTCATTGCTATTGCTAGTTAGCTTCTGAGTGACATTTACGGGGCAATCCATAAGGACAGGCCGTGAATAGCGGTTATCCATCTCGATGGATCCTTGCGACGGTGTTCCTGTGCTCGGTGGCCATTGCCGGCGCTGAAGCCAGGCCTGAACGAAGCCAGGAACCAAATCGGGAGTTTCAGGCCGCGGTGGGCCACTACAACGCCGGGCAGTTTGACGAAGCGGCTGCTGAACTCGAACAGCTTTTGCCCAGAACTCCGAAGAGCTTCGAGGTTCACGAGCTTCTTGGTCTGGTCTATGCTGCGCAAATGAAGGAAGCGCAGGCACTGGAGCAGTTGCAGATCGCTGTAAAACTCAAACCCGGCGCAGCAGCAGCCAGAACCAATCTGGCTGCGTCTCTGCTTCGTGCCGGAAAACTGCCGTTGGCAGAAGAGCAGTTGCGTAAGGCGATCGATCTCGACCCAAAGAGCTATGAAGCAAACCATAATCTGGGTCAGCTTTATACCCAATCGGGGAGACTGGCAGCGGCCATTCCTTATCTGAAGACTGCGCAGTCGATTCGGCCATCCTACGACAACGGGTACAACCTCGCGCTCGCGTACTTTCTAACTGGGGAATTGGCTCCGGCCGGCGACCTGGCCCATACGTTGCTGAGGGAAAAGAATACGGGCGAACTGCATAACCTTCTCGGACAGATAGATGAAAAGAAGGAACAGTTTGTCGATGCTGCGAATGAGTTTGCCATCGCCGCGCAGATGGATCCGAGCGAAGACAATCTGTTTTCCTGGGGCGGCGAGATGTTGCTGCATCGCGCTTATGAGCCTGCAATCGATATCTTCGAGCAGGCTACAGTGCGTTATCCTAAATCGGCGCGACTCTTTATAGGACTGGGGATGGCGCTGTATTCCCGTGCCAGGTATGACGAAGCCGTGAAAGCTCTATTGACGGCCGCCGATCTAAAACCCGATGATCCTCGGTGTTATTTTTTTCTATCGAAAGCTTTTGCGAATACTCCCATTCAGGCGGACGATGTGATCGCTCGTTTCAAACGTTATGCCGAGTTGGAACCGAACAATGCTAGTGGTGCATACTTTTACGCTATGGCGCTCTGGAAGGGGAAGCGCGCGGATGATTCGGATAAGGTCCTTCCCCAGGTTGAAAGTCTTCTGCAACGGGCGATTGCTCTCGATCCGAAGATGGCAGACGCACACCTACAGCTAGGGAGCCTGTACGCAGAGCAACGTGAATATAGCAAGTCCATTGCGGAGTATCAGAGTGCGCTCACGCTGAACCCTGACCTGCCAGATGCGCACTATCGCCTGGGACAGGACTATATTCATTCCGGACAGAAGGACCGTGCGCAAACTGAGATTGAGATCTATCAGAAACAGCGCACACAGCACCTGGCCGAGACGGACAAAGAACGCGCAGAGGTAAAGCAGTTCGTTTATTCAACGAGGGATTCTGTTCCTCAGAAGCAGTAAGGACGACCGTGACGGGACCATACATTAACGATGCATTTTCCAAACCTGCCTTACGTGGCATAGCACAGGGTCTTAGTTGCAGCCGCCGTGACTTTCTCCGATCGTCTGCAGGCATGGTTCTGGGCGGGGCACTGGCGGGAGCAAGCCCATTCCTCTATGCAGGACCGGTGAAGAAGAGAAAGATGATTGTTGTTACCTTTGGTGGTGGAGCCCGCGACCAGGAAACATTCGCACCCCAGGGGCAGGAGAACATTCCGCACCTGCTCAAGGAGTTGATCCCTCAGGCCAGTTTCTTTACGCAGGTGGTGAATCATGGAATCCTCGGACATTATGTTGCAACCGCGAGTCTCGCTACGGGTGTCTATGAGACGTTGAATAACTTCGCGTCAGTTCCGCCACAGCATCCTACGGTCTTCGAGTATTTCCGAAAGGACCTCAAGCGGCCCCCCACGGATGCCTGGGTTGTTGCACCAAGCAACGGGTTTAGCCACATCGGCGAGAGTGACTTCCGGCCATACGGACCGGGCTGGGGCGCGCAGGTTGTTCTTCCAAAGCACTTGCTTATGGCAGCAATGTCACAGGGAACAACGGACTATGAGCATCTGCTGCGTGATAACTATGAAACTCCGCTGTTTGCGCCACAGCTGGGAGGCAACGATCTTCAGCTCCAGCAGCTTGAGACGATGCTGAAATTGTCAGTTACGGACTTCAAATCGCAAGCGAAGACAATATCGAGCCCGGATGAGCTTTCTATCTATGTTGCGCAGCAATTGATGCGGCAGCAGGCACCGAGCCTGATATGGATTACGATGCATGACATCGACGTAGCGCACACCGGCGCGTATTCGCTCTATGTTGACGCTATCCGCAGGACAGATCGACTCTGCGCCGAATTGTGGAAGATTGTCCAGAACAACCCCGAATATGCAGGCAACACCACGATGTTGATCCTGCCTGACTTTGGCCGAGACTCCGACGAGGAGGCGGGCGGGAACGGCTTTCAACACCATCGCACAGGCGACCCTTCTTCGCGAACCACATGGATGATGGCATTGGGGGCAGGGGTTCGCGAAGGCGTCATCTACGATCACCCACTGCAATCGACAGATCTGGTACCAACGCTTGGATCCATCATGGGATTCCAGGCGACGCTCTCCCAGGGGCGGCCGATTCAGGACTTACTTTAATCTCATGCTTCCTCACGATCTCAAACCCGACCAGTTCCTCGGCTATCCTCCGGAGGCACGAAAGCTCGCGGTGAATAACCTGACGACTCTACAACAGTTGCCGCTGAGTTTTCTGCCCAGTTTGCTTCGCGAGCTCATTGAATACGACTACAAGTTTCCCATAGAGGGCCAAGAGATCAGCAGAGAGATTGGTCAGCTCGGATCGCTCTCACCGGCACAGATGCAGGAGTGGTTCAGATCGTTTCGGGAGTTATCGCTTACCAAGAAGTTCGAAGAATTCAATTGGCTGAATCAACCAGCTCAGTTTGTGGAGCAACTTTCAGCGTATCTGTGGTCGACGCATCAGCTCGATAAGTTCCGCAAGGCTGCCATGGAATACGGTGACCGGATGCGAGCAACAGTAACCCCGGGGCAACTGCCGACCTCAAGACTTGGAATTGCGATCATCGGGCAAGGACTAAACACCTACGATGGTCTTTTATTCCGCAATCTCCGCGAACATGGAACATACTTCAGCCGTATCAACCCTGAGAACGGTGTACAGGAGCTTCTGAATGCGGCGGCCGCGCGCGCACAGGCTTATTCGCCTCCATATGGGCATTGGTATGTGGAGGGTGGGCAGGCCATCGAACACAGCCCGATGCTTACATGCGTGTCGTATCAAGCGCTGGAGCCCGTACGCCTGGCCCTCCTGCGCAACATGCAGGAGGAGATAAAACGTCCAGGGATGGGTCCGGAGGAACTGCGGACAAATTTGGCGGCGTTACAGCCTGCAGATGTCGGACTCGACAAGCAGGGAGATACGGTGCTGAACCACTTTCAGTTGAAACTGCTGACAGAAGGCTCCGGCACCCAGATATTCAGCACTACGTTTGCGCAATGGACCGCGCGGGAGGCGCTACGTCGTGCGCAGCCGCTCACATTGCTCGTGCGATTCGGACCCCGTCAGCGAGAGCGTTCAATGAACGAGTTACTGTCCAACACCGACAGTCACCCGGAGCCGGACTTGAGGGGATCCTTGATCGATGCGGACATGGGAGCGTACTACAACTGGATCAATCAACAAAGGCTGCCAGGAGCTGATCGGTCCTCATTCATTGCCTGGTTCGAAGGCAGTCCTCAAGCAGTTGCGATAGGGCCATCTTTCGCCCGCGGAGCATCATCGAATTCGGCTGCCAGACTAGAAGAGATCATTACCTGGGCCGTCAGATAGTTCAATTGTTCACGTACGATAAATCGCCAATGCACTTATGTGGGGTCACAACCCGCAAGAATTCCGATTATCGAAAAGCTGAGGATTGCTGAGGTGTGTCTTGGTAGGTCGTCCAACCTCCCAACTTTGGGACCGGTAGCTTCGCAGAATAGGTGCTGCGACAAAATCATGCTGCAATTGCCACTCACCCTCGGAGACCGTAACCCCTCCGCCGGACCCAGCAAAGAATTTACCTTCAGGTCAGCGAGACTCTTCGTGCTGAACGCAAAGGTACAAGCTCGCGTTCGCCAGTGTCGCGTTTGGCTCTGATGATGGCCTATAACCGATTACTCATCATCGAGTTAGCTTGGTTGCCCTTTACGTTCGGGTCGCACGATCCTGAGGAACCTCGCACCGCACCGTTCGCAGCGAAAGGGAAAAAGAGAGAACAATGACAACAACCTCTCGAATCCTCTGGGGCGTGTGCAGTGGTTCGCCGTACTTCTGCATTTGCGACACTCCATGTTGGAACTCCTGATCAATCGTCCTAGTTGTTTGCCAATTTTTCCAACAACGACACCCTACGTAGGAGTTGGGAGCAGGCCGAGGCCGGACCTATTCAGGCAATGGCAGATAGGGCGTACTGATCCGCCGATATCGACTCTGGCTTTACCCTCTGCTCGCTTCCCAAGACCAGGAAAGGCAAAGCGACATTCAGTCATTTAAAGATGGCCGGGTGATGTGCCGGACTCCGAAGGAGTGGGAGCAACGGCGTAAGGGGACCCACGAACCCAGCAGGCGAAAGCTGTGAGCGAATCACGGGACAATACAACATGCACTGCAACCAGCTCACACCGCTCCCTAACATTATAGACCCTGACTATGGAAAAGTATGCCTATCGGCTGGCCACGCGCACCGCGGACCGGAACTCGGGGACTCGGCGGCGGCCATCCCCTCGCCTGTCCTCTTCCCGCCACCACAATCTTCCCGATGGTCCGAGCGTCGTTTCTTTACGCATTCGCCCCACCGCCATCGACAGAGTTCCAGGCAATGTCGTGACCGGCGCCTGCGACGCCCTCCCCTCTGAGTTCGCGACTCTCCAGATCTCAGTCCTAAAAGCGATCTTCGGATATCCATCGATTCTGTTTCAGAGCCCTAAGCTCGTCAGCACCGTTCTGGTGCCTTCAACGTACCCGTTCAATCCGTTTGACATCGCACTGCAATCTTTATCCTTGGCACCTCGGTCTCGTCGGACTCGCCACAACCACGCAATCAGGCGCGGTCGCATAGAGCTAGTTCGGTCAATGTGACCACGAGACAGAGAGGTCTACATAGCTCAACTCAGCCCAACTCATACTTAATAATATTGGTGTCATTGGAAACCGCGATGAGCCAAGATATTCACATGAATGCGCGAACTTCACTCGTTACAATTGTTTCTCGCGGTTGCATTGATGCATTGCGTTATCGCATGGACAATCGGGCATCGACATCAGCCAGGAAATCACCTGCATGACGGCGTTATGTTTCTGGGTGTCGCCCTCAATTGAGTGATCCTGCGAATCAGCACCGCCTTACGAAGGCCCACTGAACTCTCAGAGCTCATGATGAAGTTCACGATGACTGCCAAGTGTTCCCGACGAACTTCTTTCTAATAACTGCGGAAATAGGAAAGCACGGTCACAGACTAGCCAGTGATTTCCTGGTCGTATATTGGCATAGAACACGGTTGTCGCTTCTGAAATTTTGACATATCCTTTTCGCAGCTATAACAACAGAAGGAACCCACGCTCACTTGCATGATCCTCCTTTGCTCTCATATGCGCATCCTGCGCCATAGGATTTTTGTGACTGCTTACAAACGCCTTCTTTTTATTCCAAAAACCTTTCTTCTGCTACTTCTCTGCGTCTTCTGTTTCACAGGATGCAAGAGCAAGCAGTCCGCTGAAGCCGACACTGCATCCACGAGCGGATCGTCGAATCAAAGCTCGACCACGGACACCCCCAAATCTCTCACTGCCGATATCTCAGGCGATGTGAGCCAGCACTTTGTCGCTGCCAACGATGAAATCAACGTGGCCTTTCTTCCCACCAATACAAAGGGCGAATTCAGGTTCGGTATCGATGCGAATAAAGAGAGCGGTACTCAGACGTTTGAGCTGAGTACCGGCCTTGATGGAAGCTTCCACTTCACTCCCGGCCTTGACCAACTGCCGGGCGGTGCGCGCTTCTCCATTGTCACCGACAATGCAAAGACCGATTTACGTCGACATGGCCTATGCCCAGTACTTCGCGACATCTGACGACGGGAAGGACGACGCGCACATTGTTCTGTCGAAGGTAGAGAAGCTTAGCTCCAAGAATGCTTTGCTTGTGCGTTACCGTCTCGTAGGCACCTTTCGTTTCAAAGGCGCTAATGGGCCCGAACCCATTGACGAGGCATGCGCCAAAGAAGCAGGGATGTATGCAGGCCAACACGGAAAACGTAACCCGCCTTTCAGAGCAGACCTCTGCAAAGCTAAGCAGATTCAGGTCAACGGCTCATTCGATATCGTGCAGGACTTCCTGGCAAGTGCCTTCTAGCACAGAGCCGAGGTCGGGCGCGTGGCCACCCGAAGCGATGGAACGACTATAGGGCCACCGCGCGGATCACACCCCGCTAAGTCGATCTATCGAGCAATCTGGACGTAGAAACGTGTGTGGTGTTTGCTGAGACGAACCGGCGTCGATGTTTTGAACGCTGAATCGGATGGCCGCCGATGTCATTTTGTCCTTTAGGCTATACGACGGCTGTAAGACAATTCGATCTAGAAAGAGGACCAGACCTTAGAGAAGATCCAGCTCAGATCTGGACAGCATCGGAAATGTTGATCCTGCTTCATTGCACCACGGACACTTGTTTCGGTGGCGACAAAGAGCCTCAGCGTATTTACCAGCGGGGTCGTCGGAATTTTGGGAAGCATGCGCTCCAATGTGGGATCAGGCGCTGCTCAATGGTGCAGTGGAACCAAGCCTGTCTCGCGGGCTGATGGATCGAAGTCCTAGCCGGGTTTGAGAGTGAGCCATCGCGCATTGAATTCGCGAGGTCTCACTTGGATGTAGTGATCAGAATCATAGAGAATGAAGCCACGTTAAATACACCGAATCTACTCGGAGCCCCCATGAAGATTCTTCGTGACGAGGGACCAGCCTGCGCTTTGAACTCTTATCAAGATTAGTTTTCTTAGGCGATTCGGGACATACTGGACATAAAAGGGGTAAACAATGCACTTTAATAGTTGGAAATTAGCGGTCGTAGCCGTTTTCACACTTGGCGAGATAGGCGCGGCATACGCGCAGAATGCCGTAGAGCAGCTTCAGCCGCTGATCGAAACAACGGCGCACCGACTCATGATTGGAGAACAGGTAGCATTGGCGAAGTGGGATAGCGGCAAAGCCGTGGAAGATGCGCCACGAGAGGCACAGGTGATTCGAGGCGCAGCGAAGGATGGCGTGGCAAAGGGGCTGGATGAAGCGTCGATATCGAACTTTTTCAATGCTCAGATCGAAGCCAATAAGTTTGTGCAGTACGCTCTACTGGCGGACTGGTATCGGGCGGGTAAAGCACCGGAGCATGCGCCTGTCGATTTGGTGAAGAATATCCGTCCGCAGTTGGACGAGGTGCAGAAGTCGCTGATCACGGAACTGGTGGACACGGTAGAGATTCGTAAAACGAAGACGTGCCGCACGGACATGGCTAGGGCTGTTGGGAAGTATATATCTACGCATGGGCAAGGCAGCAGCCCGATTACTGCGGCGACGCTTGACCGAGCCCTGGCTGGCGCGTGCATGCCGTGAATCGTTATGTGAGAAATCGTTTGGGCAAACGGAGTATTCAGCAAATGGTTCAACAAGAATGCATTTGCGTCGCTTCCCTCTTTTACGCTGCGAACAGCTCCACGGAGCCTCGCGTTGTTGCGTGCAGCTGCGGTCAATCATTGGGATCTTAGCTTGATGAAAGACATCTGCTTTAGAGATGCCCGTGCGGATGCGTCTGCAGCTGGATATATTAAATCTTGTCAATCGTAAGCAGTTTTGCCTGCCGAATGTGAATTCGACAGTATCTCAGGACGGCACCATCACATCACAGGCAAACTCACCACGTACGATCCAGATCGGCTGAAACTCAGCGACTAAAATTAGAGCTCCCGACCTGCCGAGGCCTGCATTCTCTCTCGAGGCAGGCCTCGTTTCTTTTGTAAACTTGCATTGTATGAAGAAAATCGGCTTCCTCTCTTTTGGCCACTGGACACCTTCACCTCAGTCACAGACGCAGTCTGCAGCAGACGTGCTCCTGCAGTCGATTGACCTTGCGGTGGAGGCCGAACGCATGGGAATGGATGGAGCCTACTTTCGAGTTCATCACTTCGCGCGTCAACTGGCATCGCCGTTCCCCCTGCTTGCAGCAGTAGGTGCTAGGACGCGAAAGATTGAGATCGGTACCGCCGTCATCGACATGAGGTACGAAAACCCTCGTTACATGGTGGAGGATGCTGGTGCTGCGGACCTCATCGCTGGCCCGCGCCTGCAGTTAGGCATCAGCCGCGGTTCACCCGAGCAGGTGATCGATGGTTGGCGTCATTTTGGCTATCGTCCGGCCAAAGGCGAGGACGATGCCGACATGGGCCGTCGACATGCCGAAGAGTTTCTTGAGTTGCTACGCGGCACGGGCTTCGCTCAGCCCATCCCTCGTCCAATGTTCGCGAATCCGCGAGGCCTTCTACGTCTTGAGCCATACTCTGAAGGATTGCGTGGCCGTATCTGGTGGGGGGCAGGTTCGAACGCAACAGCCATTTGGGCCGCCAAGTTCGGAATGAACCTGCAAAGCTCAACCCTCAAAAACGATGAGACCGGGGAGCCGTTTCACATTCAACAAGCAGCCCAGATCCGCGCCTTTCGCGCAGCATGGAATAAGGCCGGCCACGCTCGCACTCCACGCATCTCCGTCAGCCGCAGTATTTTCGCGTTGGTAAACGACCGTGACCGGGCCTATTTCGGACGAGGGGACCAGGAAGAAGACTCGATCGGCTTCCTGGATGGAACCACACGGGCGATCTTCAGCCGCAGCTACGCTGCCGAGCCGGATGTCCTCATCGAGCAGATCAGAAAAGACGAGGCGATCGCAGAGGCCGACACGCTTTTACTTACCATCCCGAATCAGCTAGGCGTTGCTTACAATGCCCACGTAATGGAGGCAATTCTGACTCTGGTCGCCCCTGCTCTAGGCTGGCGCTAATTAGCAAAAGCACCGAGGGAATCTACCTCAATACTATACGCGGCCAATCTGTAACCGACGCTCCATTCTTGATGCAACGGCCATCATGGAAGCATGCAGGCCTTCAGCAAAACGCTCTCCGGATTCGTTCATGATTGCTTGGAAACCTGATCGTGGTTCTAGGCGTTTCCGGTCTGGCCCAGGTATTGGATTGGTTCACCCATCGCCTCACCCATACCGTCGCCATGAGCAGAACCATACTGGCCGTCAGCTTCTTCGCTGCGCTTTCTGCGCTCTTTCATTTGCAGGTCATGCGCAATGGCGGGTTCCTCACCGGCGAAGGGCGTTCGTTGCTCGACGACTTTCGTCGCGTGCCTCGGTTCGTTGCCGGATTCATTCTCCGGCCGGTCGATTTCTTCACTGCTCGGATATCGCGTCCCGCCCACAGCGTCGAACCGGAAGCCGGGCTCTCATCCGCACCATCATTATCCGCTTTTTGGCGTAAGTGTGAGGGATTCCGTCCTCTCGCCCATGCTGGTCGAACTACGGGCTTCCGGTATCGTCGACCGGACATATTCAACCGTTCGGAGCAATTTATTCTCGACGCGATCATCTCCTCGTCCGTCGCGAACTTATTGCCGCGTCCAAGCCTTACGGCGATTATCTGTGGCACCCGGTGCCTGCGTCATGACGGGATTGATGTTGCTGTCAGGGTTGATTCTGCTGGCCGCCTGCACCAACCTGCACAGAGTGTTTGCGGCTCGCGCCGCGGATTTCTGTGCAAAACCTACTGCTCATCGTTCAGGTTACGATCTGCGCCGTGTTAGTCACCGCTTCGATCGTTTCAGTTCGCGGACTGCCGCGCTCACGGCTTAACAACTTTGGCTATTCGGATGCACTATTCCGCGATGGATGATGGGATTACAGCATCAGGTGCGAGATGTTCGATCACTCTGGCACGAATGCATTCCGGATCACCGGACAGCAGAGCATCCAGAAGCAACTTGTGCGAGCGAACTGCTGATTTCATCGTCTCACCCGCCGCATGACGCTTCAGGCTTACAAAGGCATAGACCGCAATGCACAGGCGCTCAAGCGTCTTCTCCAATACATCGTTGCCGGAGGCCTTCCATACTGTACGGTGAAAGCCGAAATCTTCTTCCGCTACGCCGAAGTGATCTTTTTTTAGTACCAAATCTTGCATCCTCGTCAAATGGCATCGCAGGATTGTCTCTGCCTCCTTAGTGATGCGCGGAGCTGCGAGCTGGAACGCAAGCTCCTCCAAATGACGACGAACTTCCATCATCTGCAAGATTTCTGTACGAGTCAGCTTTGTGACAGTCGTACCCCGGTCTGGCACCCGCACCACAAGTCCTAAATGCTCCAACTGCAAGAGAGCTTCGCGCACTGGGACCTGACTCACGTTCAATTGCTTCGCCAGATGAGATTCACGAATTGGTGTCCCCGGAGCAAGGTCTCCCGACCAGATGGCATCGCGCAGACGCTCAAAAACTTCACGCGATTTGCTGAGAGAACGAAGCGGGAGGAGTTCTTTTGTAGCCACGCGGCTATCCTATCGAACGGGAATCAGGGGCACAATACAAATCGAGTACCTACGCTTCCATGCAGTCCAAATTGGCTTTCTCCTTTCGTGAGATCACGATCCCTCTCGGAGAGCTGGCTTTGCTGCATGTAAATATCTGCCACGTGCGTTCAAGAGCGCTTCGAACGTTCGTCATCCTGTCTACGAACGTGTTCGCTATCTGCCCGCGGGTGGAAGGCTGCCGCTTGCAGAACTCATGCTTCACCCAACACGTTCCATGAGATCGATCTCTTCCGAAACGCTTTGCAGAACAAATCTATTTTTCTGGCAACGCTCACGCCTCCCCGAAAATCTTTCAAAATTGCAGTTGACAAATATATGAACGGTTATCAATTATCCATATGCTCTTCAAATCGATCACCGTGCCAAATCGAAAACAACGGCGATTTGCGGCCCGAGTGTTGATCCAAATCGAGGTCAAAATGAAGTTGACAGCCCAGACTTATCTCTTTTTTCTTGCCATTTTTCTGCTGCTGTCTCTTGTGCCAAGCGATGACTTAGCCCAGACGGCTGCCGTCGCCGAGTTGGATGGGACCGCGCTGGACACCACTGGAGCAATCATTTCTGGCGCAACAGTTATAGCAACCAACGCGGATACCGGAGCTGTGCGAACTACAACCACGAATGCGGCCGGTACGTTTACCATGCCCGCACTCGCAGTAGGACCCTATTCGGTTGAAGTCCGGGCCAAAGGATTTAAGAGTTTTCAACAAACAGGAATAATTCTGCAGGTCGGATCTTCATCCATGATCAAGACTGTGTTGGATGTAGGGAGCTCCAGCGATACGATAACGATCCAGTCGGACGCACAGATGATCGAAACGCGTAATGTAGCCATCTCCACAGTCATTGACAACCGCGAGATCAACGATCTTCCGCTCGATGGAAGGCTTGCAACACAACTGGTCTTGATCGCGGGTGCCTCCGTGGGCGTAAGCGGGGGAGATTTAACTGGCAGCAAGCAATTCTCCAGCTCTCAGGCAATCTCGGTTGCCGGCAGCCAGGGTAATTCACTCAACTTTAATCTCGATGGCAGCGACCACAATGACCCTTTTTCAAACGTAAATCTTCCGTTCCCTTTTCCAGATGCGCTTCGAGAGTTCAGCGTCTCCACCAATGCCCTTCCGGCTGAATATGGCGTACATCCTGGTGGCGTCGTAAAGGCGGTGACACTTTCCGGAACGAATCGTTTTCACGGCACACTCTTTGAGTATCTCCGTAACGACAAGTTCAACGCGCTCGGGCACTTTTCAGTAAAAGACACTCTTCACCGTAACCAATACGGTGGCACAATCGGCGGCCCCCATTCTCCACGATCGTCTTTTCTTCTTCGCCGGCTATCAGGGAACACACAATGTGTCGCAAGCTGTAGCCACTCAGGCCAAAGTGCCTACCCAGGCAATGATCAACGGCGATTGGTCTGCTTATGAATCCGGCTCCTGTGTATCAACAGGGAAAATGCGCCAAAATCGAGTAGTTTCAACTGGAAAGGCGTACCCGGGCAATCAGATTCCCGTGGGTCAGTACAATTCCTCTGCGTTGAAACTACTCGATTACCTCCCGACAACAACCGATCCCTGTGGGATTGTGAAATACGGCATTCTCAATAACAGTGACGAGCGTCAGACCATTGGTCGTGTGGATTGGACGATCGGACCGCGTCAGTCCATCTTCGTGCGATATTTCATCGATGACTACGGAATCCCTGCAACTTATATTCCGCACCATATTCTCGTCAGCACACAATCTGGAAATTCGGAGCGCGCTCAGTCATTAACTGCCGGCCATACTTTCATTATTAATAGCAATATATTGAACTCGATCCATGCAGGTTTTACTCGTAGGCGGGATGACCGTCAACCTGCGGCAGAAGGAATCAATGGTCCAGCCATCGGGAGCAATATCTACTCTCAGGAATCGAATTCTCTTCGACTGTCCGTCAATGGAAACTTCAATGTCAGTTGCTCCTCATGCTCCCCAGGAAAGTTTAACGACAATACCTTCCTTGGGTCGGACGATCTGAACATGTCTCGCGGACGGCATCAACTCGCTTTCGGCGTGACCGTCATGCGTATTCAACTCAACCAGGAAAACAATTATCTGCTCGACGGAAACTATCTTTTCGCCGCATCTTTCAGCGGCGACAATATGTCTGATTTCATGCTCGGGAAGCTGAGTGGCTTCAATCAAAGTGCACTGCAGGGGACAGCCAATCGGCAGACGCTTCCTGGCGTCTATGCGCAAGACACGGTTCGCGCATCGAAAAGCCTCACCGTAGTCGGCGGCATTCGGTGGGAGCCTCATATCTTCCCCGTGGACTATTTCGGAAGAGGAAGCACCTTTGACCGTGCAGCCTTCGACGCAGGACAGCATAGCACCATCTATCCCAATGCACCTGCGGGCAGCTTCTATTATGGCGACAACGGGGTCCTAAAAGGCTTCGTGCACAATGAGATGATGAACTTTTCGCCGCGCGTTGGATTCATCATCACACCCGATGGAGGTAAGGATGTTTTTCGCCTCGGGTGCGGCCTTCTATACGACAACATAGAGCAATACTATGATGAACGCGTTCAATCAAATCCGCCCTTCACCAATGAAGTCGATAATACAAACCCGGGTCCATTTAGTCATCCATGGGCAGATTATCCTGGGGGCAGCCCGTTTCCCATTGATCGCCCCAGTACGAACGTAGCCTTTCCGCTCTCGTCCTTGTACGCCGTGCTCCCGACACGCCTGAAGCCAACATACATCAGCCAATGGAACGCAAACTTTGAGCATCAGTTCGGCAACGATTGGCTCTTGACACTTAGTTATCTCGGAAATAAGACAACGCATATTTGGGCAGCCCGCGAATTGAACCCGGGCGTGTACATTCCAGGCAAATGCGGCTCAGCAAATTGCTCTACTACAACGAACACGCAAAGCCGTCGCGTATTGACTCTTGCCAATCCTGTACAGGGAGCCTATTACGCTTCTATGCCAACTACCAACGATGGAGCAAATGCCAGTTACAACGGTTTGCTCACTTCCCTACAACATCGCCTCAGCAACAACTTCTTCCTACGTATCAACTACACATGGTCGCATTGCATCAGTGAATTGGACTTCAATATCGAATTGACCGGGCCAACCTACATGAAACCTGCCGATCTCGCTCAGGACCGCGGCAACTGCAACCAGGACACACGGTATGTCTTCAATGGTACGGTTATCGCAACAAGCCATTACAGTGGCGGCCGTTCGTTGCATCTGCTTCTCTCTGGGTGGAGAATCGCGCCTCTACTTCGCATCAGCCCCGGAGCTTCTATCAACGTCACTACTGGCACAGACAATTCTTTGACAGGTATCGGCCTCGATCGCCCAAATCTCATCAATTCAACGATCGCATATAAATCAGGCGTGCACATAGATCCGCATCATACCTATTTGAATGGCAATGCATTCGTGGCGAATGAATTAGGAACATTTGGCAATCTTCAAAGAAATGCTTTCAAGGGACCTGGCTATTTTGACCTTGATGCCTCTGCCAGTCGCATCTTCGAACTACCCGAGACCTGGAATATTGAGTTCCGCGCCGATGCATTCAATGCAACAAATCACGTCAACTTTAATAACCCCGCATCCGGATTAAATTCGTCAACATTTGGGCAAATCACAAGCGCAAAGGCAAATCGCGTCTTGCAATTTTCTGGGAAAATTCATTTTTAGGGGACGTGATAATGCCAGGTTGTTCTCGAGTCATTTCATTGTTATGCATTGTTGCACTTGAAACTTTCTGCGCCGTCGCCCAAAATCCACAGGCACAATTCCAGAGCACGCTCTTGTGGCACGCAGCCGACAACGAATACGAGACCTATCGAATTCCTGGAATTGTCGTGACCGCACGAGGCGCAGTTCTTGCTTATGGAGTTGCCCGCCGCTTTCTCAAGGATGGAGACTGGTCAGACAGCGATATCATGCTTCGCCGCAGCCTCGATGATGGTAAGACATGGGAGTCCTCAAAAAGAATTGCAGGGGATCTTCACGGAGTTACCGACAATCCTGTCGCAATTGCATCACGCAGGAAAGGAGACGTGCATTTCCTCTATCAACACAACTATGAGCGCATCTTCTATATGCGCAGCAGAGATGACGGCGCGACGTTCTCCACTCCAGTCGACATTACTTCGGCCCTCGACAGCCTGCGCTCGCAATTTGCATGGACAATTGTGGCCCTAGGCCCTGGCCACGCTATCGAACTGCGCAATGGACGCTTACTTGTTCCAGTCTGGATGGCAGAAGGCGTCCAAACTGCCAATGGACAACGTCGGCATGCGCCTAGCGGCATCACCACGCTTTACAGCGACGATCATGGTAGAACGTGGAAACATGGCGACATCATTGCAATCAACTCGCCAGAGATGGCGAATCCTAACGAAATGCAACTTATTCAGTTGTCCGATGGCCACGTGATGGCTAATATTCGCACCGGGGATAACACAAGGCTGCGGGCTATAGCCATAAGCCCAGACGGCATTCATCGTTGGACGAAACCAAAGTTCGACGCGCATCTGTACGATCCCATCTGTGCCGCTGGAATCGTTCGCTACAGCATTGCTCCCAAAGACGATCGGGACCGCATTCTCTTCATAAACCCAGACAGCGAGTCCCTTCCGGAGTCGCATCAGGGCAAATCAGGTCCTCGTCAGAACCTTACCTTGAAGATGAGCGAAGATGAAGGCAAAACATGGCCCGTATCTCGTTTGTTGCATCCGGGAAGTTCGGGCTATAGTGATGTCGCCGTTGCCCCAGATAAAACTATCTACGCACTTTATGAGAGCACGCTAGATCCTTCCATCAAAGCAAACAGCATTACGATGCTACGATTCAATCTCTCTTGGTTACAAGACACTAAATAATGGATACCGTGCTCATCACCATCTACAACAAATTTCATCATAAAGCATCTTTAAGGTGTGACATGGAGATTATCGAATTGAACGCCACTCCAGTCACTACCGATTCCAAACATACCGGCTACATGTGTGGCGTCCTGTACCGAGGTAATCTGACGTCCATCCAACAGGCCTTGAATTGTAGTTCCCTCGAGATGCAGCTCGACGTGATGCCACCTCTGTTCTATCTGTATTTGACCGGAGGCGAGGATTCGGGTTGGCTGCTTATATTGCGTGCTCAGCAGAGACCACCCCCCATGCGCATCTATACGGAAAATACATCCACTCGGATAAAGGGCTTTGTGATCTTTGAAGACATCTGAAGAATCGATTCGCCCCATCAACGTCGCGGCACCGCTACTGCCCAGTAATGTTTCGATGGAAACACGATTAGAGTTGGTCTGCCATATATAAACTTCGCCGGCAGCTAGATTTTCTCCTATATGAAGAACAATATGCTGAGGCACCTTCGCTGTAATCGTCTCTAGAACTACACTCCAATCCGCAGGTGTATTTGACGCTGGAGCACGAAGCGAAACATAACTTCCATCACCCTCTGGTAGATAACCTGAAGCCGTGTCCATGTATGTCCATCCAGGCTTGGCGAATTGTGTAGTATGTGCCGTGACCCATATGGTCGATTGCACATTGTAGTGCCCCGACCATGGAGTATTGGCATACATGAGCCCCGAGTTAGGGGCCGCAAGAACATCGTAATAGGATGTAATTGGGCTCCATATCTCTGTTTTAGTAAACCGTCCCTTTAGATAGTTCTCGTTGTATCGACGCGCCATGATCCGTCCTCCCGCTGCCCAATCGCGTGAAACGAAGGGACCACCCCCTGGATTAGGCTGGTCCTCGCTGGACCATAGAATCCGCCCAGAATTTCGCACATCTTCGGAGGTTAGGTCGGGAAGCCCCTCTGATGGGTAATGCACGCCAATGCGCTCGATAGACTTTGCCAGCGCCAGATCAGCTCGCATCGCGGCGACGACACTGAACATATTTTCCTTCGGGTAGAGATCGCAACAAACGATCTTAGTTGTCAGATGGTGCTCGTCAAGCACTTGTCTTAACACCTTCACCCACTCAAAATCAGGCCTGCGCTCATTCCACACTCCTGTGTACTGCACCTCTAAACCCTGCTTGTGAGCTCCTTCAAGAAAGTCCGCAACGTACTCGGCCATATCGTGGGAATAATATTGGCCTTTTCCAATCCATCCTGGGGCGCCCCAGGCCAATGTGTCGAGGATGATCGATGGATTTCGTATGCGTGCCTCCCGCATCAACCACCACTCGTAGCCCCGATCGTAAGCATGATCGTTTGGAGTACGCATATGGCTCGGCTCCGCTCCATCGGTAGAGTTAACGTCTGCTCCGATCTCCACTTTAAGGTGTTGTAACGATGCTCCGTACCCAGGCTTAAAAAGATAATCAAGAATCTGTGAACGCTGCGGTTCTGGATAGTCAATGAGAAGGCGGGAACTTGCGCCCGCGCTCGCTGTGCCGAGTCCTTCAAAAACTCGTCCAGGACTTGCAGTATCAAGTTGGATAGTGGTCTGCGCCGCAGCAAAAGTAGCCCAGAAGCCCAATACCGTGGCAGAGACGGTAAAGAGCGCCCGCCTGGTGTGCATTCTGTAGTCCTCCTTTGGTCATTCGAATTGATTGCCTGCAAGGGCAAACTATATGCAGGAAAGTTAGAGATGCTGAAACATATCCGGAACAGTCGCGCTTCATTTTTTTTAAAAAAATAGGCTTACAGTTCATCTTCAGTCATCAAATTTGCGTGTAGGTTCACGTAAGGAAAATAACCCTATTGTCCAACTCCAATGTTGTCAAGAGCATTCAATCTGACTTTTTTTGCAATGCCAGAAATCTGTCGTACGGTTAGACAAAAATTTCTCCGAACATTGTCAGTGGAAACTGTCGATTGACATAAGTGACATCAGTCTCATGCCTGCCGGTGTCGATCGCCTGACAGAGAGTCGTCCGATTGAATCAAGCCTTATTTCTTTGTCGCTAACATTGCCGAAGTTCCAGGAAGATCCCGATTACGAGTCATGCTTGCAATTCAGAAGCGCGGTAGTTTAGCGAGCAGACACAGTTGCGGCAAGTCGAATTGGTGGCAACATCCAGCTTTGCTCGAAATGCCACAGCGGATTGGCTGTTCAAAGCCTCTTCAAGGGTAGAGACGTGTGTCGAGGCGGTTGGAGGGTGGAAGAAACAGGGGCGAAGGCTTCCATCCACCTCCATAACCGCCGAGACCCATGGGGCGTTACAGGTTGGCGCCTGAGGTGGAATATTCTCCAGATGTTCACGAAAGCGCACGGCGAGACGCCGCAACTTGGACTCGTTTTCACGAATAAATTGGGACGCTAGATCGGATGAATGCGTTGCAATCAGACGCTCGATTTCCGATTCAAGCGCGAGGAGTTCAGAAGAGGTGAGAGCGATCTCGCTTTGGCGCGGTACTTCCCAACGGGCTTGTCGATTGAACGCCGTTGAAGTGATGTCGGCAGGTAAAAAGGAGATCCCATTAAGCTGGATGGCACGAACTGCATCTACTGTGGCACAGAGGTGCGTGTGGTTCAGTTTCTGGACCGTGGTACGACAGGAGACAGGAAGCGCAGGGTTGAGAGTTCGTATAGCTTGCACCCCGCGAGCGATGGTTTCGAAGGCGCGCGGGATCTGGCGAATCGCGTTGTGGACGTCTGGTGGACCATCTATTGAAAGTATGATCTCATCTATGTTTCCGGCGACCAGAATGGCTCTCTTGTGAAGAAGCAGGCCGGTAGTAAGAAGGGTAATGCGGATGCCCAGTTCGTGGAAGAAATCGCATAGACTCGAAAGGTCGCGGTGAAAGAGAGGCTCGCCGCCGGAGATAACTACATTACGTACGCCGAGGGAGATCATCGAAGCGCGGTGGCGTTCGAGGGCCGCAACCGGGAGTTCACGACCTTCGGTACGCTTCCAAATATCGCACATGACACAGCGGCAATTGCACAATGTGTGAATGTTGAGCAGTAGGATCGGAAGATGGCTCAGGCGATGCCGGGCTAACTCAGATGACGCCGCTGGCTGAATCTCATAGAGCTGCGACACGATGCACCTCCTTGCCACCGAGACGGAGCGCATTGCGGCCCAGAGTTGCTTCCGCGATGTCGATAAGTGATGCGATGGGCGCGCGAAGCCAGCGGACGTGTCCACATACAACCAACGGATGGAGACCGGTGCGAAGAGATTTGGGGAGGCGTTCGTAGAGTTGTTGGGAGGCTAACTGGATACGACCCGCGACGAGAACGAGCTCGATTTCGGCGAAGCTTATAGCGCAGAGAGTATCCGCGGGCGTTGTAAAGCGGTCGCGAATAGCTATCAGATCCGCCGATCCGGCGGGCTGAATGCAGCCTGCGTCATCAGGCAAATGGAGAATCTCAGCTGCGCTGGTCGTGACGAAGCTGTAAAGGAGGTCTGCCGCCAACATCTCCTGTGTAGAAAACGAGTGGACTTCTTCGAGGAGATCTCCTGCCGCTGTGATTGGAGAATCACTTCCAATGGCTGCACGCGCAATGGAAGTGATGCGATTTTTATCCATTGTGCGGCCAAAGAGGAACCGATTTGACGTTGGGCATAGGATGACCGCAGCACCACGATGGTTCAAGAGCCCGATGTCAGACGCAGTAAGCGCGAGGCCGTGGACGAGTACGGTGCGATCTGTGAGCAGACGCAGACGATCAAGCTGGAGCAGCTCTTCGCGGCTTCGCTCGTCAGTACCTTCTGCAGCATGAAGAATGAAAGGTTGATCGGCCGCCGTATCGGAATAACGCTGTGAGAGCTGCGGATCGAAAGTGAGTGAGTGCGCCCATCCGAAGTGAGAGACTACGCGGATGGGGAACTCCGACGCTAATAATTCGGGATGGAGTGGATTGTGATGGCAAACTGTCGTAACGCCGCAGAGGAGGTTGCGAATCGCTCCCCACCAGAGGCGTGTGGCGAGGGGAATCTGTCGGTGCTGCTCGATCGTAGATGCGTGGGTTAGATGGATCTCGCGAGCCCATTCGGTTGCATTGCGGTATGGCGCGGCATCGGTAGAACGACCGAGGTTTGGATAGAGCGCGAACTCAAGGTGGTCGTGGGCATTGATTAGCCCCGGGAGCAGGACGTATCCCGAAAGGTCGATGTATTCTACGTTCTGGATACGATTGGGTGCCGGGTCAGAGATCCGTGTTCCCTCGAGGACAAGAGGGGTATGGTTCCATGTAGCTGCATCGGTGCTCCATGGAGCGTGCTGCAGAGTCAGACACGTCGTCGTCTTTTCAAATTTCAAAATATAGATAGCCGGTACCGCCGTCATCGTTTCAAAATGGGCGAGTTTTCCAGCTTCCGCAAAAACCTGCCGTTCAGCAAGATCGAAGGCTGGCTCTTCTAGAATCTTGAGGACAAATCCTTGGTCGCAAAAAATGGAAAGGATCTCCTGCAGCGTGCGAGCATGTGGGACGATGCGGATCATTTCCCCATCGACTGCGAAGCTGCGAGTCCACCCACGTGTGGCTTCCGTATGGGGATGCATGTCCGAGAGTAGAACAGAGCCACCATCGGCGAGAACGCGAAAACACTCTGCTGCGAAACATGAAAGATCCTCAATATAACTGAGAACGAAAGAGGAAAAGACTAATTGTTGAGAACAATCCGGGACGGGAAGCGCGGAGGAATCGGCCTGGATGAGAGTTGTCACGGGGGACAGTTTTTCTCGGGCACGGACCAACATCGCAGGAGAGCTATCGGTGCCAGTGAGGGCCGCCGGAGAAAGAGCTTCTAACCATCGAAGCCACCGTCCAGTGCCACAGCCTACATCCAGTATACGAGCCCCTTTAACCTCGGGCAGGAATCGAGGAATGAGGCGCTCCTCAAGGCGCAGCAATGGATTGTGATCGGTGTCGTACACCGTAGCCCAGCGATCGAAGAGCGATTGCTTGAGTTCGTCGACCTGGGCACAAGAGGTCACAGGCTCTCCCGCTTTGGCTTGCGCAGAGCGATGAACTGATTGGCAAGATGGAGCTCGAACGGGAAACTATAGATATGGAGAGCATAACGCCAGGCACTCAGAACCTGGAGAAAAAGCCGGCTCCAACGCGGCGCGCGGATATCCTGGACGGTGGGCCAGCGCGAGCCGACGACAATCTCGAAGTTGTCGATAAGCTTCTTCGTCTTTCTCCTGAGCCAAGGAGCGTTGGTATCGATGCGCAAAGTAAAATTCATCCACTCTTCTGTGGCCCACCCCGCGGGAGTGTCAGGAAAAGGTACTGCTATGTTGCCGTACATCTCGCCGCCGGCTTTGTGGGTCTGCGGAGTAGGAGTGTAGTGCTGAATGATGATTTCGGAGTTTGGGTTTATGCGTTTGATCTTCCTAATAAATTTGAGGGTTTCGCGGGTATCACGGTCAGGATCGTTTGGATTGCCAATGACAAAGGAGAACTCTGGAATGATGTCGAACTCATAGGTGCGACGGGCGATCTCCAGCGTCTGGGCGGTAGATATGCCCTTTTGCATCTCCTCGAGAACCCAGTCCGAGCCAGACTCCGCGCCGAAGAAGATCATGGCGCAGCCGGCGCGCTTAATGGCGGCCCAGGTCTCATCGGAGTAGCGGGACATGATGTCGACACGTGCCTCGCACCACCAGCGTAGATTGAGGTGCGCCATGCGATCGCAGAGCTCGCGCGCTTTGTCTTCCCTGAGGAAGAAGTTCATGTCGTAAAACTGAACTGAATCCGCTCCGTAAGCTTCAACAAGATGAGTGAGGATAGCAACAGTGCGCTCGGGAGATTCAAACTTCTCCTTGTTCCCATAGGCCGCATGAACTCCGCAGAAGCTGCAGTTGAAAGGGCAACCGATGCTGGCGTGATGAACGGCGGTGCGCTTCCCGAAGAAGGACGGACGCAGATACTTCTCTACCGGTAGTCGATGGAATGGCGACCAGGGGAATTCATCCGGGCCCTTCATAGGGCGTTCGCCGTTATCCCGACGCAGGCCGAAGAGATCTTTGTAAAGAAGGCCCTTGATGGTCTCGAAACCACGGTGACCACGCAGTGCTTGGAGCAGTTCGAGCAAGGTATCTTCTCCCTGTCCCCGGACGACATAGTCAACATACCGAGCATTGAGAGCAGCATCAGGATAGATGGAGGGGAAGTAGCCTCCCCAGCAGATGGGGACTTCCGGACGAAGGCGACGGATCTCACGCGAGGTCTCCATCGCAGCGACCATCTGGGGACCTGGCATAGCGGACACCCCGAGCACTTCGACATTGTGCTGATCGATGAGTTGGAGGATACGCTCTGTCGCATTCTCTTCGAGGTTACCGTCGACAATCTCGTATTCCTCTTTGCCTTCAAGGGCGGCAGCAAGGGCGAGAACGGCGAGCGGAAGGCGACGATTGCGCGGACGCGTAGCGCGAGGGTGATAGAGGATGATCATGTTGGAACCTCCACCACGAAGACTCGGAATTGAGAGGGAGTACGCCGTTGCCGAATCCAGGCGAGAAGAGGCCGCAGCGTCCATTGAAGACCGTAGAAAGGCATATGAGGCCGAAGCTCGATTTTGAGAGCCGTCTCCAGGCCACGAATGCGCGAGGGCGTCAGGAACTCGAGGCTTGCAATCGAATTCGAGGCAAAGCCATAATTACGCTGAAAGCGGCTTTGTTTCTCCGCGACCATTTGATCTCCGCTCCGCTGTCGTGCGTACCAAGGAGTATCCATGATGATGACTGCGCCGCCGGGCCTGACGCAACGCAGAGCCTCCCCGAGAGTTTGCGTGTAGTCCTGCGAGTAGTGGAAGGATGCGTTAAAGATGGCCAGATCGAAGGTTGAAGACGAGAACGGCAGCATATCAAGGCTCGCCTGCACTCGCGGGAACAGGTTAGGAAGAACTCCTCTGTAATGTGCCGAGGCACCAAGTCCATCCTGTCCGTTGGTCAGAAGATCGACGGCGACTGGAGCGTGTCCGAGTAGAGCAAGGCGGTAGCTGAGCCACCCATTACCCGCACCTAGATCGAGTATTTGGAGAGTGCGCGCTTCATCTGCGGCACAAGGTCTGAGCAATAGACGCTTAACATACAGAAAAGTCTTTGCGCGAATCTTCCATTGGCTGCTGTTCATTCTGGAATCGTGGAAGGGCAATTTGAGGTAATAGGCAGAATCGCTGCTTCCTCTGCCTTCGGAGGCACGAATGCTTTCGTATTCACGTATGAAACGTTCGTAGAGAAGCGTCTGATCAGGCGAGAGACAACGCCAGATGCCCTCTCGGCACAGCGTAGTTGTGCCACATTGGAGACAGCGAAGGTTATCAGATTCTCCGTTCCTGGGAGGGTTCACCGCAGTCAATGGAGCTGCGCACTTCCAACAGAGCAACTTCGGCTCCGCCCTGCCAGATACCCGTTCTGGTGTCGCTAGAAGCGCTGAAGAATGACTCATGGCGATACTCTCTCAAAGAGCAAGAGCATATGGTCTCCGGTGACGCGAAGCAGAGGCAAACACGCGAAGATGGGCTCCAGACGGCATAGCAGGCGAAACAGTAAGGGGTGGCTACACGCCCAGGATTCGAGATACGAAGGCGGTATCGCTACGCCAATGCCTCGCACCGAGCGAATTCGGAAATGCGGAGAGAAGCTTCGGCGGATCTGCCGAAGAGTGGGATAGAAGATGGTCAGATCTGCCCCCTCGAGTGTTGCGTGGGCTTGGCCACGACATCGGCGGAGACCCTTCTTCCACTGGCCTTGCGCGCAATGATAAAGAATTTCGATAAGGGAGAAGCGTGTGGAGAGGCAGAGGACGAGAGTTCCACCAGTCTTAACCAAATTTGAAAGGTCGGTTGCGGCTGATTCAAGATCCGAAACGCAGTTAAGACCAGAGAAGTTGGAGAAAGCACCGTCGAAGTGATGTATAGGATGCAACTCCCCAATACGCTCTGTCGGCAGATGGAAAAAGACGACGGACGCAGACGCCTGATGATGCTCCAGGCGCTGCTTGGCATGCGCGATCATATGCTGCGAGGCATCGCAGCAGAAGACAGAGACACCTTGGCTTGAGAGGAAAAAGGCGTCTTCGCCGGTGCCGCAGTTAAGCTCAAGCACATTGTCGCCACTCTGGAACGTGGCCCCGAGGACCTTCCATACAGCGTTCCGCTGCGCACGCCCAATGAGGGAGTCAGTAAAACTCCGATCATAGGTAGCTGCGAGTCGATCGAAGGCCTCACCTGCTGCGGCGCCAACAAGTTCGAGATTTGCGGCGCTCATGCTTCGACCTCGCTCTGCGTAGCGAGAAGACCACTGCGAGCTATGCTGATCTTGGTATTTAGTTCGGCTAAGAGCGAATGATCGCCCGTACCCACACTGTTGAGACGGGCAAGTTGGACCTCATTGCGCAGCAGACTGTCAGCATGGGCATAATAGGCGCGCGAGTGCCTCCCGCGTATTTTGATCTCCCGATCAGAACTTTGTCCCCAAGGCTGGAGCTGAACCAACTTGCTCTGAATCTGCTGGTAGTACGGTGTACCCTTAATCGGATACGAAACGGTGGTAAAGAAGATATCTGGCTGGGCAGTGCGGACGTGTTGGATGGTTGCTTCAATATCTTCCATCTCCTCGCCCTCATATCCCCACATCAGGAACATGCCGCTTTGAATATTGCGCGCACGGCTCAGCTGGACAGCGCGTTGAACTTGTTCTACCTTGACGCCACGATCCATGGAATCGAGTAATCGCTGCGAACCGCTCTCGGAACCGATCCAAATACGGAAGCAACCAAGTTCTGCGAGGAGGTCAAGCATCTCTTCATTCAGTCGGTCGGCACGCGATATGCACTCGAAAGGAACGTGCAAATTGCGGCGACGCATTTCGGCAGCGTATTGGCGAATCCACTCGTGGTTGATCGTGAAGACATCGTCGGAGACCCAGGCAATATCGGGTCTGTATTCTTCAAGCAGCCACTCAACCTCATCGACTACTTTGAACGGGTTGCGTCGGCGATGTGTCTGTCCGTAAACCTGGTGGCTACACCAACGGCATTTGTACGGACAGCCGCGAGCTGTGATGAAATTCACCGAGCCCTGCTGATGATGGGTTCGCCATGTGTTCACATAGCGGTGAAGGTCGACCGCACGGCGCGCAGGCCAGGGCTGCGCATCGAGATCGGCAATTTGAGCGCGTGGTGGATTCTGCCAAAGGTGTCCCGATTCATCGAGATAAGCTACCCCAGCGATCTTCGATCGCCACGCAGGATCCGTTTTGTCTGCGCGATTCCTGCGTGCGGTAAGTAGCTCCTGAGTCGTGGCTTCGCCCTCACCGAATACCACGAAATCTGCACCGGCTTCAAGATACTCCTGCGCATAGGCTCCGGGCTCCGGGCCACCGACGATTACCTGCCAGCCCGCTTCGTGAGCGACGGACATGATCTCGATGGCGTTGCCACGGGTCATGAGGTTCGCATAGATGCCGAGGATGGACGGCGTTTCGGTGCGAAGGTGGTGGAAAAGAGCGCTCCGGCTTGAGAATGTGGTATCGAACACATCAACGTCGAAGCCCTGCTGTCGCAAGTGAGAACAGAGGTAAAGGATGCCCAATGGAGCATAGGGCTTCATAATCTGCATTTCCTTTGGATCTTCATAAAGGAAATAGCCATGAGTCAGGAGCAGATCTGGCATCAAGCCCTCCTCGGTCCCAACAATAAGTCCGCAAGCGGAAGAAATGCAGCTTCCTCTGCGGTAGCGAACGGAAGCACATTCGCATTTCTACTATTCGGCTCCATCTCGTGCACACGCTGCCACAGAGCCTTACAACCTTCCTCTGTCGTACCGGGTGCGCGTGTTGCGTTCACCTCGGCATGCATCGCATCGCGCAACGCAAGGTAAAATTCATCACGATACGCGGCTGTATGCATCGTGCAGAGATCATCGCTGTCAATCCAATTGCGCTTGTCGCCCATTTGCTGTTGAACGCGCTCAAAGAATGCTGTTCCGGGAAGAGGATATGAGAGGGAGACCCCGATATCGTCGGGTTGCGTTTCTCGAACGAGGCGTATGGTCTCTGTGATTTCAGGCCACTCCTCTCCCGGGTAGCCAAACTGCAGGAAATAGCAGGCCCGAATGCCTGCATCGGCGAGACGTTGACGCGCAGCATGGATAGCGGAGACCTTGAGGCCCTTGCTCATGGCGTTGAGGATTTTTTGTGATCCAGATTCCGCTCCGAGCCAGACCTCCGCACACCCTGCACGTTTAAGTGCAATAACGGTTGACTCAGACATCAGGTCGGCGCGTGATTGAATCTTGAAAGGTACAGGTGATCCAAGAGCTTCAACGGAGCAGGCAAATGAATCCACCCAGTGCCGGTCAAGGGCAAAGACATCATCACTGAACCAAACGTGCTCTACGCCATAGGTCTTCTTGACGAAGTGCAGCTCTGCCGCCACGTCTTCCGGTGCACGGAGCTGATAGCGATCTCCGGAGATAGGCTTTGCGCACCAATTGCATTGATAGGGACATCCTCGGCTAGAGACGACATTGATAGAGAAGTAACCGTGCTTTTCCGTCCATGCTTGACGGTAAGGCTCAAGATCAATAAGCATCCGCATAGGAGCCGGAAGATTGGCCCAGGATAAATTCCTCGGTGCGGGTGAAGAAACGCTCAAGGTTCGGGCTGTGCCATCATAGTGAACGAGGCCGGGCAGTGGCTTGGCATGACCTGTCTGAAGCAGCGAGGTGCAGAGTTCGATGAGTGTTTGCTCCGCCTCCCCGTTTAGCACATAAGAGATGCCGTAATCGAGATAGACAGCAGGATGGTCAGTGGCATCGGAGCCATGGGCAATGACGGGAATGCCATATTGCTGTGCAATCTGCGCTAGGCGGCAGGCAAGTTCCCGCATGTGAAGCAGGCACATCTTGGTGACGAAGTTGAAGTCATCCTCATAGATAACAACGAGCTTCGGCCTATTCTGCTCAAGTGCTTGCTGAAAACCCACAATAGGCTCAGAGAACATCGAGTCGAATACTGCGACCGAAAGACCCGCGCCTTGCAGAGCAGTTGCAGCATAGAGGGTTCCGAGCGGCGGATAGGGCTGCATCTTGCGCCATTGCTTTGCGTCGGATGGAAGGTGGTAAGAGTGTGTGAGAAGGACGTCGATCACAGGCAGCCTCCCTCCTCGCCGAACGATTTCGGGTAGTTAGCATGCATTGGCAGACTCCACGGAAGGTAACTCTCGCCCCGTAACGAGGGAACGGCGCTTGATGAGGTGCTCAGTGAGCCGCGAAAGCCAGAGCTCCCAAGGAAAGGAAAAAAGGCTGGAGTTGATACGCCAGCGTATGGGCTCACTCACAAGCAGGCGGGTGAGGCGGCGAAGGATAGAGGATTGAGAGGAGAGGCGTCGCACCTGATTCAGCAGGAGAAAATATTCGAGCATACGATCAAGGCGTGCGAGTTCACTGCCACGGAGCCAGGGAAGAAGATTGGCACCGAGAGGCATGGTCATCCAATCCTCAAGAGTCTGAGGCTCGATCACGCCGAGCTCTCGAAGCTGCGGCCAGATGGGAATGCCGGGATAAGGGGTAAAGATGTTTGGGGAGAAACGAACGTTCGAGAACTGACGACCGATGTCGCTCATGGTGCGAAAGGTGATGAGACGGTCGGCCTCGGTTTCGCCGGGGTAGCCGAGGATTAGATTGAAGGTAATGCGGATGCCGGCGAGACTGGCCTTGCGTGCCGTCTCGTACATCTCATCAACGCGTTGATGGCGCTTGTTCATCATCTTGAGGACGCTTTTCGACGTAGATTCAGTACCGAAACCCATGTAACTGACGCCGCTATCCGCCAAGAGCTGTACCTCCTCCTGGCTCATACGACAGATGAAGTCCGTGGAAGCCTGGAAAGTCCAGGTGAACTTTACTCCGGAGTCGTAAATTCCCTTCGCGATGGCGATGGCACGTCGCAGATCGACAGGAAAGTTGGAGTCCAGCAGAGCGACATTCGTGATGCGATACTTGCGGACCAGGCCAACCAGTTCTTCGACAACGTGTTCTGCGGCATATGCATTAAAGCGACGCTTGTAGACGACCATGTCGGTACAGTAGTTGCAGGCATAGGGACAACCGATGCTTGTGGCATAGGCGAGTTCGCGTTTTCCAGAGGCCCGTTCGTAGGCATCAAAGTCGATGAGGTCAAAAGCAGGAGGGGCGAAGGTATCGACTGGCTGAACCCTACGGTCGAAGTTATTGATCAACCGTCCGTCTTTCTTCCAGGAAATACCAGGGATAAGATCGAGAGGATTCCGCGTCGCGAGCGCAGCGGTAAGCTCAACGATCGTAATCTCTCCCTGGCCACGAACAACGACATCCACGTACGGCTCGCTCAGAGTAGACTCCGGGCAGAGCGTCGGGTGCCAGCCGCCGAACACAACGCATGTAGAGGGCGTATATCTTTTAACCTCCTTGGCCACCTCAATCGCACCTCGGATCATTGGGCCGGTAAGAACAGAGATTCCAATGCAGAGCGCGGAGGCACACTCCTGGCGAACGCGTTCAAGATAGTTGGGCGTGATCGCTGCATCTATCAGAACAACCTCGAAGTTCGCCGCATGCAGTGTACCGGCGAGCGCCAGTAACGAGAGAGGCGCACCTAGAGGCGGTCCATCGTAGGGTGGATAGAAGAGCACGACTTTTCCGCGATTCAGCATGCCGCCTCCGCAGGCGTGTTTGCAAGTCGCTTCGCATCGACTGCAGGTTTATAGGCGTTGGCCATTCTCCTTTTCAATTTGTTGTTAAGCCAGATTTCTACGGGGTACTTGTAGACATCATGGTCGAGGCGCCAGCGAGCCGGTAGAGACATCGTTTTTTGTGCGATCCGCGTGATGGGTCCACGTGTATCGGTAGCGATGGGAATGCGATCGAATGCAATACGGAGATACTCTCGGGTGACCTGAAGGCGCGTATGCTCTTTACCCTTGAGCCACGGTAGCGTGGTGTAACGGGGGAAGTAGTCTGCCCAACCCTCGAGGGTCGTAGGGACCTCGATGCCCATTTCCTGCGCGCGTTTCATGATTGGAGAACCTGGGTAAGGGGTAAAGATGTTGGTCCAGAACTCCGCGCCGGGAAAACGACGACAGACGTCCATCATGAATTCGATCGTTTCCCTGCGCTCCTTGGCCCCTTCACCCGGGAAGGCAAAGATGATGTTAAAAGACGGACGGATGTTTGCGGCAATGCACCGCGCGGCGCTCTCATAGATTTGATCGAAATCCTGGAAGGTCTTATTCATCAACTGCAGAACCTTCGGAGAACCAGAATCGACTCCTTGACAGATCTGCCGTAGACCCGCGCGACGCAGAAGTGTCAAGTCTTCATGAGTGAGTCTGGCCACCATGTTGGTAGTCGCCTGCACGCTCCACTTGAACTGCGACTCCGCCTTAACCAGGCCTTCAGCGATACCGCGAACTCGATCGAGATCGACCATGAAATTGTCGTCGACCACCCAAAGCATTTCAAGACGATAACGACGGGTGAGATCGACCGTTTCCTCAACGAACTGCTCGGGAGGAAGCGCGTTCCACTTGCGGCCATATACGCCTGCGTTGGTGCAATAGCCACAGTTGAAGGGACAAGCAAGCGAGGATGTGTACATGGCCCATCGCTTGCCGCAGCCACGTTCGTAGGCGTCGAAGTCAGCAATGTGATATGCCTTTGGAGGCATATCGACGAGCGGCCTGAGAGCACGCTCGGGATTCAAGATCAGCTTGCCGTCACGCTTGAAGCCGATGCCTGCGATAAGATCCGGAGCAGATTTGCTCTCAAGATGCTGAACGAGTTCGAGGAGCGCATCCTCACCCTGCCCGCGGACAACATAATCGATGCACGCAGCCTGAAGCGTCTGGTCTGGTAGTAGCGAAGGGTGCCAGCCGCCGAGGATGATGGGGAAATCGGGATTCCAGGCCTTGACAGCAGTCGCGATCTCGACGGTCTCACGGATCATAGGACCGGTTACAAGCGAGATACCCAGACAAACAGCGTCGCGTACCTCTTCGAGTACACGCCTCTTATAGTCGGGTGTAATCGTCGAATCGATAAGAGTGACGCTGTAACCAGCCCGCATAAGGGGCGTCGCAACAGCTAGAATTCCTAGCGGAGCAGTCGCCTCTGAACTCGCAAACGAAGGGAAAAAGAAGACTATCTTTTTCGACGTCTTGGGGGATTTGGACATAGTTTCGGCACTCTCTCCTACTAAGTGTGCCGCCAAGGGCCCATATGCTTGTCAGACTAATGTCAGCAAATTGTCATGCCTTTGTTGCATTTGCGTGTTGTCCGAGCATTTTCTACATGTTGCGAGGCCCGATAATCTCTTTAACAGAGGGATGAATTTTATTCCGAACCGCCAAAAGCCGTCAAATGAAGGGGCTGGTTTAGAGCCAGTGTGATCCCTTTCAAACCACGAAGAGCAGTCGGCTGGACTGCCTTCGATCTGCGCATGATGTTCCAGGGATACTTCGACCGTGGCTTTTGCGCCTACCGAGACAAAGGTCGCTCGTCTCACAAGACATTGGGCCACTCACCGCGCAGCTATGAAGACTTTGCAGCAGAACGGCCGCCTGTGGGGGCCTAAACTGCTCAGCCTCAAACTCAACGCCGCTCGTACCATCGAAAAATATATCTTTACGGTGTACCGATTTTCACCCATGAATCATTCGGAAGACCGGAGTGCAACTCGAGGAGAAACAGCATGCCTAATAAGACATTGGAGTACCCACCCATTCCGGCCGACGATCCCAGTCGCGGGATAACCATCTTTCAATCCGATCGGGATGAAGAGGTTCTGCACATAGGTCTGGTAGGCGACACATATACGATCGCCGTTGCCGGAAAAGACACCGACAATCGCTTCTGCGTGATCGACATGCATATTCCTCCAGGGGGTGGTCCTGGTCCGCATCGCCATGACTTCGAAGAGACCTTACTTCTACTCGAAGGTGAGATCTCTATAACCTTTCGAGGCCAGAAATCTGTCGCTCAGGCAGGCTATACAGTCAACATTCCATCCAACGCCCCGCATCAATTCCAAAATGTTTCCTCCAGACCAGCTCGTATGATCTGCATCTGCTCGCCCGCGGGACTGGAAGACTTCTTCGTGGAAGTTGGAGTACCGGTTGCCACGCGAACAACGCCCCCACCAAAACTGAACGAAAAACAGATGGCAGAATTCCTGGAGAAGGCACGCACTCTTGCCCCAAAGTATCGTACAGAGCTTTTGAAAGAAGCCTAGCAAGGTCTACTTCCAAGCCGCATGGTTCAATTGTGAGAACCGTTACATTTTCAGTTCTACGCTCTGATGGTTCGAGGATTAACTTGTTCAAAGGGGATTCGAAGAATTAGAGTTGACATATAGGTTTTACCCAAGGCAAGATTTCATCTTAGCGGCAGAGACCAGAGGGCCGCCCCAAAAAGCTGCGAGCAGATACGCAGATATGGGGCGGCCCTTTTGCTTGGAATATCAAGGATGTAGGAGCGAAAATGCCTTCTTTCGGGTACGAACAGATGAGAAGAACGGATACGTTCCTGGACAGAATAGGGATCCCATCCGTCTTGATATGGGGATTCGTTGGCTTATTGCTCTTTATGGTAGGAGATGGCGTAGAGTCCGGCTATTTGGCTCCCTATCTTGTCAGCCGAGGGCTTGCGCTCAATGATGTAGCAACCATCTCAACTTTTTATGGCGCAATGGCAGCTCTGGCCGGATGGTTTTCGGGTGCCCTCTCTGACGTTTGGGGTCCACGGCGCGTGATCACTCTTGGTCTGGGTATCTGGCTGGTCTTCCAAATACTCTTTCTTAAGATAGGGCTTAGTCACGCTGCTTATCCCGCAATTCTGATCACCTATGGATTGCGGGGGCTGGGATATCCTCTCTTTGCCTTTGGCTTTCTGGTTTGGATTACAGTAGCAGCTCCTAAATACCGGCTGGCGTCGGCAATGGGTTGGTTTTGGTTTGCATTTACCGGCGGCCTTCCCACGCTTGGATCTCAGATCGCTAGATTTTCCATTCCACGTATCGGCGCATACCAAACCTTTTGGCTCGCTACTATTTTGGTCTTGACCGGTGGAGTGGTGTTGTTAGCAGGCGTGAAAGAAAAGCGTGGAGCTGCGCGACTAGTAGCAAAAGCAGAGAAGCCAATAGGCGCTCTTCTGCGGTCTATCTCACTTGCATGGAGAAAGCCAAAAACCGGGATTGCTTGTATCGTACGCGTGATAAACACCGCTCCTGAGTTTGGCTTCTTCGTAATTTTTCCAGACTTCTTCCAAAACACCATTGGTTTTTCGCAAACGCAGTTTCTTACATTGCTAAGTGCGATTTTCCTTTCAAATATTCTTTGGAACCTGTTATTTGGCCTCATCGGAGATCGCTTTGGGTGGCGAAAGACAATCGCTTTATGCGGTGGCCTCGGCAGCACGATAAGCACGCTTGCCCTCTATTATGTCCCGCTAACCACTCATAGTTACGAATTGAGTCTTATGGTGGGCATGCTGTATGGCGCAACCCTGGCAGGATATGTTCCCCTCTCTGCACTGACACCGATGTTAGCTCCTGATCATCGCGGCGAAGCTCTCTCGCTACTCAGCCTGGGAGCAGGCGCGGCGATGTTAGTAGGGCCGGGACTTGTACGTCTCTTTCTTCACCCCGTTGGTGTTGCTGGTTTGATGTGGATCTTCGCACTGCTATATCTTTTGAGCGGATGCTTGGCCTGGACACTACGAAATCCAACAGACACAATGGCGGGCGTTTGATATGGCATGGATTGCGATTGATGCAGGAACTACAGTTATCAAAGCCGTTGCGTTTGGTCGAAATGGCGAAGAGTTGGCATTGGCACGTGAAAAGACAACATTGCTGCATCCTCAACCCAACCATTCTGAACAGAGCATGGACAGCGTCTGGCGGTCCATTGTCTCTACTGTGCGCCAAGTCACAGAGCAATGCGGTGAATCAATTGAAGGAGTTGTTTCAACGGCACAGGGCGATGGATGTTGGATGATTGACGCTGCTGGTAGTCCCGTAAGAAATGCTGTGCTCTGGAACGACGGTCGAGCTAACAGTATCGTCGAGCAGTGGCAGGAGCGTGACGTATTGGAGAGAGCCTTCCGCATCAGCGGATCGGTTTCATACCCTGGCTTGCCAAACGCGATCATCTCCTGGCTCCAGAAATATGAGCCGCAATCCATAGCTCGTGCACGGTGGATATTGACCTGCAATGGCTGGATATTCTCTTGCATGACTGGCCACATTGCAGCCGACCTTTCGGACGCTTCTAATCCATTCTCCGATATAAGTGCTAGGACATATTCCTACGCATTGATGCAATCCTTCGAGCTTGAAGATATAGCGGAAATATTACCCCGAATCGCGCGGAACGACGAGGTTTCAGCTCCTCTTCTACCGAACGCCGCGGAGCAAATGGGCCTTCAGGCTGGCATCCCGGTTGTAATGGCCCCCTACGACATTGTGACCACAGCATTCGGCTGCGGCGCCGCTCTTCCTGGCCACGCATGCGTAATTCTCGGGACCACAATATGTGCCGAAACGATCACTTCTTCCCCACATCTCACAGGCCATATTTCAGGAACAACCATCGCTCTCGAGAAAGGCCTCTATCTCCGCGCAATGCCTACTCTCACGGGATGTGAAGCCCAGGAGTGGGCAGCCAGGATATTCGCCCAAGGCGATCTCGAAAAACTGGGACGACTCGCTTCGGAAACGAAGCCTTCCATGCAGGTTCCATTCTTTTTTCCCTACCTATCTTCAGCAGGGGAACGCTCTCCATTTTTAGCTCCAGAGGCAAGTGGAAGCTTTCATGGTCTCTATTTCTTTTCCTCCTCATCGCAGATTGCGCATGCAGTATATGAAGGTCTCTCATTTGTGATTCGCGAATGTCTTGGAACTGCAACGAAGGAACCTGTGCACGAAGTACGGGTTGCCGGCGGAGGAGCCCGCAATGACTTCTGGTGCCAGATGGTGGCAAATGTAATTGGTGTAAAGGTTATCCGCGCTGCAGGCAACGAACACGGCGCACGAGGAGCCTTTTTGTTCGCGGTTACAGTGACAGGTCAGATCGAGAGCATCGCAGCAGGTCTACGCCGCTATGAATGCAAGGAGCGCGTTTTCGAGCCTTGCGATGAGAAGCATGCCGTTTACTCAAATCGTTACAATCTGTGGCTCACCCTACGAGAGACTGCAAGCAGACAATGGTCGCTGCTAAGAGGTGCACAATGAGTTCCCCCGTCTACTTGGGGATCGATCTCGGCACCCAGAGCGTCCGCGTTATGGCGGTAACGGACGATGGCCACGTAGCCGCATCGGCGTCAACGCCGCTCACCAGCGACAGGAATGGCCGACGACATGAACAGGACCCAGAGCAATGGTGGAACGCCACCGCATGTTCCTGCCAAAGCATTATGCGCCAGCTCAACAATGCAGTGATTCTTGGCCTCGCAGTGGATGCAACCTCAGGCACCGTTCTTGTCATGGATTCGCGGCTTCATACTCGCGGGCCAGCACTTATGTACGACGACAGCCGTGCAGTTGCAGAAGCCGTGGAAGTAGATCATGTTGGCTCCTTTCGCTGGCGAGAGATGAGCTATCGTATGCAGCCGTCGTGGGCACTCCCAAAGATTGTTTGGCTTTTTCGAAATGGATTTGTACCGCACGGAACGAGGCTGTTACACCAGAACGACTTTATCAATGCGCGCTTAGCTGGGCGGATGCTGGCAACCGATTCGAGCAATGCCTTAAAAACTGGGTATGACCTGATCCGCAATGAATGGCCTGCAGAGGTTATGAATAATTTGCAGATCGATTCCTCGCTCTTGCCTGAGGTAGTCGCACCCGGAACTCTTATAGGAGAGATAAGCATCAGCGCACAAGAAGAGACGGGCATTCCAGCCGGAGTTCCGATCTATGCTGGCATGACGGATGGATGTGCTGCACAGATTGCCGCTGGAGCCATCGCTCCTGGGAGTTGGAACTCCGTTATTGGCACCACGCTGGTGATGAAGGGCGTCACACACAATCTTTTGCGCGATCCACTCGGCGTCATCTACTCTCATCTGTCCGTTGACGGCATGTGGCTTCCAGGTGGAGCCTCCAGCACCGGTGCAGGAATTATTGCCAGGGAATTTAATTCTTATGACCTTCCTCGCCTCAACGAAGCGGCTCTTCAACGTGGCCCCACCGGAGTAGTTATATACCCACTCCTTGGGTTGGGCGAGCGCTTCCCTTTTGCGGCCCCTCAAGCGCAGGGCTTTACACTTGGTGAAACTCCTTCGCAGGCAATACGCTATCGCGCAATTCTTGAAGGAATTGCATGCGTCGAACGGCTTGCGCTTGATGTGCTGCTTGCCCATGGCGCTCCCACTCATGGAAGCTTCACCATCTCCGGCGGCGCCACGAAGAGCGAAGCATTCAATCGGATACGAGCTGAGGTTCTCCAACGGCCGCTTGCAATCCCTTCGACTTCCGAGAGTGCTTTTGGAATGGCCATCCTGGCCGCTGCATCCAACTCTTCCCTCACACATGCTGTCCAACGTATGGTTCACATCGATCGCGTTATCGAACCACAACAGTCCTTCGCTGTATACGCAGAACAATACGTCATGCTGATAACGGAACTGCAACAGCGAAATTGGCTCCCTCAAACAATTGCAGCAGCCGCATTGCAAGGGGTGCACTCATGAGTCGAATCGTCCTGGTCCGACATGGAGAGACAATATGGCATAAGGATAATCGCTATGCAGGGCGTAGCGATATTGCCTTGAACGAGAGAGGCTACGCGCAAGCGAATCAGCTCGCCACCTGGGCAACCGCCGCCAGTATTACTGGTATTTGGAGTTCGACGCTATCGCGCGCCGGCAATACAGCGTCTCCTATTGCAAAAGCTTTAGGGCTTCCGCTTCAGACCGATGCGCGCCTCGCGGAATTGGACTTCGGACGAGGAGAGGGTCTCACCAGCGCAGAGATGTCTTGCCAAATGCCAGAGGAATTCGCGGCGTTTCGCGTCGACCCAGTGAAAAACTTCTTTCCCGAAGGAGAAGATCCGATACACGCCGTCGAGCGTGCTCTTGCCGCACTCTATGAAGTTGCCGAGTGCACCGATTCGGCCGGCCGTGCGTTGGTAGTGGCCCATAATACGCTGCTGCGATTGGTGCTCTGTCGTCTGCTCGGAATCTCGCTCTCGCGTTATCGGACGGTCTTTCCTGTATTTGATAATTGCTCACTTACAGAGATAGAGATCGCCCCTGGTGTAGCTTCCAGCCTTCTTTGTTTCAATGTGCCACTTTCCATACCCACCTCAAAACGTAAATCAATGATCGGAGATTCATTCGAGAATGGACAGACAGAAACTTCTCGTCATCGGTGACAACTTCATTCTTCCCAGCCTTATGCGCACCAGTCTTGGAAGTCTCGCCGAACGGTTTAGCATCGTGGAGGCTTCTACCCCATTTCCTCTTGAGCCCTTTCGCGATATCGCAGAGGTTCGTGAAGCCTCCGGCTCAGAAGAACAAATGATCGAGGCGCTGCGCGGTGTCACGATCTGCATTGCGCACCATGCTCCCCTGACGAAGTACGTTATCGAGAACGCTCCCGATTTGCGGCTCTTCATTGTCTGCCGCGGAGGTCCGGTCAATGTCAATGTCTCTGCAGCAACCGAACATGGCATTGTCGTGGCCTATACACCTGCGCGGAATGCAACGGCAACCGCAGAACATACCATCGCCATGATGCTCAGCGCGATGCGCCTGATACCCGACGCGGATGCGGCCATCCGCAAAGGACAGTGGAGGGGAGACTACACATGGGCGACCGTTGGCTTCGAGCTTGAGAGTGCAACGGTGGGATTGATTGGTTACGGAGCCATCGGCCACATCGTAGCCCATATCTTGAAGAGCTTCGGTGCAAACGGTCTCGTCTATGATCCCTACGCAGAAATCGGTGAAGAAGAAGGAGTGAAACAAGTAGAACTGGCTGAACTTCTGGACCGGTCGAACATAGTCTCGCTCCATGCACGTGAGACTCCGGAATCACGAGGCATTCTTGGAGCAGAGCAAATCGCCCGTTTACAACAAGGATCTATTGTGGTGAACTGTGCGCGTGGATCGTTAATGGATTATGAGGCCGTAGCCGACGCTCTGCGTTCTGGGCACTTGTTTGCAGCGGCGGCTGATGTCTTCCCCTCCGAGCCCCTCGCATCCAACTCCCCCCTGCTTCAACTCCCCAACTTCATCATGACACCGCATATTGCAGGGGGGACGCAGCAAGCCGCTATCAAAGCCACCCGCATTGCCGCTGAAGAATTGAATCGATATCTCAATGGATATAACCTGCGGTATTGCGCAAATCCACAAGTACAAGAAGGATTAGGCCTCAAATAAGCCAAAGACGGGAATTGCTAGTGGTAACGGCATGAATCCCCGCAGCTAACAACTCCTCGATCTCTTTTAAATTCTCAATCAATCCTCCACCAATAGTGGTGAGATCGGAGTAAGTTTCACGCAGGCACTTCCCTACGCGTGGCGCAACCATGGCGGGTAGAACCTCTATTGCATTCGGTCTGAACTGAGCAAGCGATTTTTTTGCCGCCATGACGGCGGCCGTATCGATAGCAAAAGTACGTAGCACCGTCATCAGTCCCAACCCTTGCGCAAATTTGAGTGCCTCGGACCGAGTAGAAACGATTCCAGCCACACCGTTTGCAGCCAGAAATTCAACGGCAAAACGATCCCGCGAAAGTCCATCGAGGAAATCTATGTTCACCATGCAGAGTTTGCCATGATCGTTTGCACGCTGGAGCAGGTTGGGCAACGTAAGCGGATTGCCCGTGAGAATGAACAGACAACGCGTGGGAGCCAACAATGCTGTTTCAAACGCTTCAAGTGAATTGACCGATGCAATGAGAGGACCAGTCATGAGCTTCGGCGAGTCCGAAAGATCAGCTTTTGCGTTGCCAACACTGTAAGCACCTGGACGTGAAGGCTTGCTTTCTTTCGGCCCAAACTTTACTTGGATCGCCATAATTCCCTTGTTGTCATCATATCCGAAGAGTCCGACACTCTGCTTCGCGGACAGTACCGACACACCCTTCAAAGATTTTGCATGAATGAATTACTAGATCTTCTATATCTCCGCAGCGTTGTGGCAATGTATCTATCAGCCCGACGTGGTAGTAGCCATAGGCGCCTCCAGGCGAAACGTGAAAATCCTCAAGACTGGCCAGGTAATTCAGTTCACCCAAACTGAACCACATCGAGATTGATGGGATCCCGGTAAACTCTCCTGACGACTAGCCAGGCTCCTGGAAGAGTCGAGGGCTAAGCAAGTCATCGGTTGCCGAATCTATAGATCGTCTTCGAAAAAAATCGTTCACCAACATGAAGAACTGTAGATGGGAAATGCGGGTGATGGGGGGAGTCTGGAAAGTGCTGTGTCTCCAGGCAGAATCCCGTGTGCCGCGTATAAGGTTTTCCGTGTCGCCCTTTGATTCCATTGAGCGCGTTCCCGCTATAAAACTGCAGCCCCGGTTGCGATGTCTCTACCAAAAGGGTCCGTCCAGAAACCGGTTCATGGACCTCTGCAGCTGGCCTGACCTTGCTCTCGACACCATCGAGAACAAAATTGTGATTAAAGCCCTCTCCTAACTCGATTTGGCCATCTGAACTATTAATCTGGTCCCCGATCCTCTTCGACCGTCGCAGGTCGAGAGGAGTCCCCTGAACCGTTGAAATCTTTCCTGTCGGAATTGCCTCGCTATCGATTGGGATAAAGGTGTTCGCAAAAATCCTGATCTCATGCGAGAGAATATCGCTGTGATCATTGCCTCTTAGGTTGAAATAGGCATGATTTGTGAGATTTACAACTGTAGCTTTGTCTGTAACTGCTTCCAGAATGATGTGAAGCTCACTTCCGTACAGCACGTAGCGAACTTCCACCTCCATTTTGCCGGGAAACCCCATGTCATCATGCGGCGACGTAAGCTGCATGCGAACTCCGGCCGGGATAACTTGTGGCGTCCACAACCTTCGATCGAATCCCTCAGCCCCTCCATGGAGAGCGTGTTTCATACCAGGCTCTAACTGGATCGCATATTTCTCTCCATCTAGCTCGAAAGCTCCATTAGCAATTCTGTTAGCGAAACGCCCGACTATAGCCCCCATATAGGAAATGTCCCTGATGTAGCCTTCGAGCGTGTCAAATCCTAGAACAACGTCTTCCCGCAACCCACTTCTATCTGGGGCTCTTACGCGGATCAGCCTTGCACCATAGTCGCTAAGGCTTACGTCAAGTACATCGTTTTTTAGATGAAAGAGGTGGGCGTAGCTTCCGTCTAAGCTCTTACCCAGCCGCTCCTCTTGGACATGAACTGTTCGCTCTGATTGCATGAAGATTCTCGATCTGTTCATCGCCCGGAGAAGCCAGGCAGGTTTTTCTTTCAAAAAATTATAATTGACAGTCGTTCACGGAGTGGATTAGTGTCGCTTTCGTTTCAATATAGCGCCAATTTACGTGAACGAACACGGTACAAATCTACACACTATTCTTTTCGATCTCATCGCCTTCCAGAATTGCACTTTGAGAAGCGGAATCCGGTTTTTATTCCGATGTCACTAAGGCAGGCCAGTATGTCTTCATTCAAGAAATTTACGCATCGTTTTGCACTTCTCGCATTCCATGGGACGCTTTGCGTTCTAGCGACTGCATTTTTCGTCACACAGTCACATGCGCAGATGGATCAGGGAACTGTCACAGGCGTTGTCACCGATACGAGTGGAGCCTCTGTCCCCAATGCAAAGGTCACACTCACTTCTTCTGATACAGGTTTAGTTTTCGACCGGCAGACCAATGAGAGCGGCATCTATACTTTTTCTCCCGTAAAGATCGGCCGCTACAGCGTTACCGCCGGAGCAGCTGGCTTCCAAACGACAACGCGAGAAAACCTGGTACTCAATGTCCAGGGCCGCCTGGGCGTTAATTTCTCACTGAAGCCGGGCGAGGTAACTCAAAACGTCGTTGTAAGCACGGCACCACCTCTGCTCGAGACGCAAACAAGCGCAATCGGGCAAGTCATGGATTCAAAAACCATCAATGAAACTCCGCTGAATGGACGCAATTGGGTCTTTATCGCGCAGCTCGCCGCAGGCATCGCACCTCCGCAAGGCCAGACACGCGGATCCGGCAAGGGCGACTTTGTAGCGAATGGCCAGCGTGCGGAGCAGAACAATTTCATTCTCGATGGCGTAGATAACAACACAAATCTTGTGGACTTTCTGAATGGATCAACCTTCGTGCAACGCCCCCCGCCGGATGCGCTGGCTGAATTCAATCTGCAAACCAGCAACTATAGCGCCGAGTTTGGCCACTCTGCGGGTGCCGTCCTTAACGCCAGTATCAAGGCAGGAACGAACCGGATTCATGGGGACGTCTGGGAATACTTTCGCAGCGACAAATTGAATGCCCGGAACTGGAACTCACTTACGATTCCTCCATTCCATCAGAACCAGTTCGGCGCTACTCTTGGATTTCCGATATGGAAGGACAAGATATTTTATTTCGGCGATATCGAGGCAAATCGTCTTTCTATCGGACAGACGAGCAACTATTCCGTACCCACGGCCAAGATGCGTAGCGGTGACTTTACCGAATTGCTCGATCCGAACCTCACCGGCTATACCGGCCCGATCAACCTCTATCAGCCTCTCAGTCGAGGAACTGTGCCGCTCGGGGCTCCATGCGGTAGGGCTCAAAATGTCTTCTGCCCTGCTGATATCAACCCGGTGGCTCAGAACATTCTCAACATGTATCCGCTTCCGAATACGAACGGCGGAAAAACCTTCAACAATTTCACGACGAACGTAGGCAAGAAGGACAACACCATTCAGTGGGATCAGCGGCTCGACTGGAACATCAGTCAAAAAGATCAGATCTTTGGCCGCTTCAGCTATCTTCACCAAATCATCACGAATGAGCTTCCCTTCGGCCCGATCCTCGACGGCAGTGACTACGGCGGAGCACAGGATACCAATCTCGCCGAGAACGGGATGTTCAGCGAAACGCATACCTTCAGCCCGTCCATGACAAACGAGTTCCGCTTCGGCTACAACTGGGGTGTCTTCAATTTCCTTCAGCCGAACGCCACTAATTTCACACTTGCCGGTGATTTGGGACTTGGCAACGTTCCATTCTCTCCATTGCAGGGCGGTTTACCGCAGGGTCAGCTCCAAGGCACAGTAGGAGCTCGTTTCTGGGGCTCCTCTGGAACCTCTAACGAATCACAAAACGTGTATCAGATTCTCGACAACGTTACGAAGATCATCGGCAACCACTCACTCAAATTCGGCGTTGCCATCCAAAACATTCGCTTCTATTACACCTATGCGCAGAATCCCCGCGGCCAGTACAGCTTCAACGGGTCCTATACCAGCGTCCCTGGATCAAGCGCTACCAGCGGTACCGCGGATTTCCTGGCAAACAAGATGTCTTCTGCCTACATCACGAACAATCCCGGCGTCCACGACCAGCAGTGGTACGACTCCGGGTACGGGCAGGACGACTGGCGAATCAGCTCGAAACTCACTCTCAATCTGGGCCTTCGCTACGATTGGTACCAGCCTTATGCGGAATCAAGAGACAAACAGGCCAACTTCGTTCTCACGGGTCCAGTAAGCATCGGACACGGAACGGGAGTTTATCAGCTGCCAAAGGGGGCGCAACAATACACGCTTGCACCCGCCTTCCTCTCGCTGTTGGCCGCAAACAATGTTTCAGTTCAATACGTGGATAACACCAGACTGCTTGAATCCCAGAAGACGAACTTCGCACCCCGCGTGGGATTCGCCTATCAGCTCGATTCCAACTCAGTCATCCGTGGCGGCTACGGCATCTTCTACGGCGGCCTGCAAAGCCATGGCAACGGAAATCTGGGAGCCAACTATCCCTTCAACCTGACTGCAACCTACAACCAGCCATCCTGCAACGCGGCTGATTGTTCCCCGCTGCCTTACACGTTGGAATCCGGCCTGCCTTCACTCACGACGGATGCTTCTCCATCGCAGCCAGGCTTCCACTCTACCGACGCTCGCATCAAGACTCCCTATACACAGAACTACAGCCTTTCTTTCCAGCGTGCCTTCACCTCCGATCTTGTTGCTTCAATAGCCTATGTGGGAAATGTATCGCGGCACCTTTCGACATACTGGGCACCTAACTCCGCACTTGCCCTTACGCGAGCAAGTACAAATACGCAGAATCTGCAACCCTTTCCGGGCCTCGGCGGTACGGGGCAGATCCTGTACTCCGGCATCAGCTCGTACAACTCTCTTCAGGCGAAACTCGAGAAGCGTTTCTCGCAAGGACTTTCGTTCCTTGCGACGTATACCTGGGCTCACGCGCTGGATAATTCCAGCTCCGCAGGCGGCCTGTCTACAGGCATCGGAGTTCGATCCTATTACCTGCTGGGCCTGAACTCTGAATACACAAATTCCTCATACGACATCCGTAATCGATTCACCTTCAATGGAAACTACCAGTTGCCATTCGGTCATGGCAGAGCCTATCTCCATGATTCCCGCCTGATGGATCTGGCGGTGGGTGGATGGTCGTTGAGCGGCACTCTTACTGCACAGTCCGGAATTCCCCTTGGGGGTATATCGCCGATCGGGTCTACGGTAGCTGGCGGGTCCGCACGTGCTGTCAAGATCCGAGACCCTTTCGCTCCAGGTGGAACTCCACCACCTGGAGGCGCTGCAAGCTGTCCAACTCAGACTCGTACGAAGGAAAACTGGTATAACCCGTGCTCTTTTGCAAATCCTCTCGCGGGAGATAGCATCCCGGCAGGTACGCTGATCACGGATCCCGCGGTGGCGCTCGCCTATCTTGGTGATAAACAGAACATCGTCTATGGCCCAGGATACTGGCGCGCGGATATGTCGCTCTTCAAGAACTTCCCCACCTTCCGCGAGCAGTATCTGCAATTCCGAGTCGATGCCTTCAATGTGTTCAACCATCCAACCCTCGACAAGCCTTCCACGACTAACAACGGCTCTGGTGGAGGTCAGATCACAGGCCCGAAGAACCTCCAGGCGAACGCGCCGGACGCCCGCTTTCTTCAACTTTCTCTCAAGTATGTCTTCTAAAGCGCGGAGCATCTTCCTCAGGACAGCGGTAGCCTGCTACCCTGTCCTGGAAGAGCTGCTTCAGACGTGTGGGTGATCGCACAAGTAACAGCTTCAACCACATTGGCGAAAGTGAATACCCGCTTTACGGACGGGAATTGGGAGCTAATGTCGTTCCGACCAAGCGATTATTAGCTGGGGTGCGCGCTGAAGAAGCAGGATATGAGAGCCTCCTTCGCGACTCTTACGAATCTCCTCCAATTGCCTGCGAAGGATGCGCTAACGCCTAGCGAGATGCTGCAGCTTTCGCATGCGGACCTAAGCCCCTTTTTCCCAGGAAATAACTTGACATCTCTATTTCCAGAAACATAGATTTGGCAATGATCGGTAACGTACACGAAATAATTCTCAACACGCTCGAGAGAAACTACATTCCAGGGGCAGAATGCAAAGCGAAGCGATTGATCACGTAAAACTCACCTTGCCTGAAGCACCGGCCAGCGAATCGGGACAGGTGAAGGCATGGGAAGAAGACGTGACAATGCGAACCTATCTTCCCGCGGCAGCTGACCGCAATCCACTCTTTCTGGAGAAGCGGGTCTACCAGGGCAGCAGCGGTCGCGTATATCCTCTGCCGGTCATCGATCGCATCGACACCGTCCCGACGCTCCAAAAATGGAAGGCAATCCATATTGAAAACCGATATCTACGGCTGATGGTGCTTCCACAGATCGGTGGCCGTATTCATGTCGGCATGGATAAGGTTAACGGCTACGATTTTTTTTACAGGCAAAATGTTATAAAACCTGCGCTCGTTGGCTTGGCAGGGCCGTGGATCTCAGGTGGCGTGGAGTTCAATTGGCCGCAGCATCATCGTCCTGCAACTTACATGCCCGTAGACACTACGATTGAGCGGGAAAAAGATGGCTCCGTCACGATCTGGTGTAGTGATCATGACCCGATGACCCGTATGAAAGGCATGCATGGTATCCGCCTGCATCCTGAAAAAGCGTACATCGAAGTTCGCGTCCGTCTGTACAACCGTACGCAGCAAACACAAACGTTTCTTTGGTGGGCAAATGTCGCTACCCACGTTCATGAACGGTACCAGTCTTTTTTTCCCAGGGATGTCCGTTTTGCGGCTGACCACGCCAAACGTGCCATCACCCATTATCCGCTCAGTCAGGGAAACTACTATGGCATAGATTATGGCGAAAGGGCACGGCACGGCGTTCCGGCAGAAGAGGCACCATCTCACTTCGTACCGGACGGCTCCTATCCGCCCAACGATCTGGGCTGGTACGCCAATATCCCTGTTCCCACCAGCTACATGATCGATGGCTCCAAAGGCGATTTTGCTGGAGGATACGACCACAAACGACAGGCAGGAGTAGTGTCCTTTGCCAACCATTACATCTCTCCGGGGAAAAAACAGTGGACATGGGGAAATCACGATTTCGGCTATGCGTGGGACCGTAGCCTGACAGACGAGGACGGCCCCTACATCGAGTTGATGGCCGGTGTTTATACCGATAACCAGCCAGACTTCTCATTTCTCGCGCCGGGGGAAACCAAGTCCTTCAGCCAGTTCTGGTATCCCATTCGGGAGATCGGAGTACCCGATCTCGCAAACTTGGATGCAGCCGTTCGGGTCGAGATCACCCCTGGCGCACTCAACGTTCACCTTCAGGTGACCAACGATCGCCCGCAAAGTACGTTGGTTGTGCGGGTAGGTGGCCATGAGATTAAGCGGTGGTGCGGGGATCTTCTGGCTGAGCGTCCGTTGCATTCCATTTTCTCTACTGAGAAACTGACCGATTTTGAAGTTGTCCTTGAACAAGAACACAAAACTCTGCTTTGCTATGCACCATCGAAGATTGGAGAAGCTGATCCTCCAGAGGTAGCAACCGAGCCCGCCTCCCCCGAGGAGACCGGCTCATTGGATGAACTCTATCTGACCGGCCTTCACCTTGAGCAATATCGCCACCCCACGCGCTACCCCGAATTTTACTGGCGAGAAGCACTACGTCGAGATCCAGGGGACAGCCGATGCAATAACGCGCTTGGTCGATGGCACCTGCATCGAGGCGAACTCGAATGCGCTGAGCGCCATCTCCGAGCTTCGATTCAGCGTCTTACACAGCGCAATCCCAATCCTTATGATGGGGAGCCTCTTTACAACCTCGGCCTCGTACTCCTGGCGCAGCAGCGCATCTCCGAAGCCTATAGTGCCTTCTACAAGGCAGCCTGGAACGCAGCCTGGCGTGCTCCTGCGTATCATCGTCTTGCAGAGATTGATTGCATCCATCATCAGTGGGATACTGTGCTCGATCATCTCGACCGCTCCCTGGACGCAGAAACTGAGAACCTGAACGCACGCAATCTAAAAGCCATCGTTCTTCGCAAGCTGGGCCGGAATGCCGAAGCGGATCAGTTGCTTCAGGCAACACTGGAGCTCGACCCACTCGACGTTTTCTCCCAATTTCTAAAAAATTGCACTATCCCGGAAGATGGGCAGCAGCGTCTCGACCTTGCATTTAGCCTCTGTCAGGCCAATCTGCTTGACCTAGCTCAGCAAATTCTTCCCGGAGATGGGATCGGTCTGAATGGCCCTTGCGCCTTATTGCTCTATGCCAGGGCAGACGTACTCACACGGCTCGGTCGTACGAAGGACGCTGAAAAGACCTATCGTGAAGCCGCAGCAGCAGATCCTGCCTATGTTTTTCCCAGCCGTATCGAAGAGATGCTGCTGCTTGAGCGAGCAATACGCTTATATCCCGATGACGCACGGGCCCGGTATTACCTCGGCAACTTCTTATACGACCGAAAACGACATAGAGAAGCGATCGCACAATGGGAACGTGCTGCGGAACTCGATCCCGAGTTTCCAACGGTCTGGAGAAATCTTGGCTTGGGTTACTTCAATATTCAGCAGCAGCCAGAGAAGGCGCTGGATGCCTTCCGTCGCGCTCGCAAGGTTGCCCCGAAAGATGCTCGTATCTTCTACGAATACGACCAACTCCTGAAACGTACGGGGGAGGAACCTCGTAAACGGCTTAAACGACTAAGGGATCATTCTGACCTGGTGTCTCTTCGAGATGACCTTTCGATTGAACTTGCATCGCTCCTTAATAGCGAGGGAGAGTATCAACAGGCACTCGACCTGATCCTCAACCGCCACTTTCAGCCATGGGAGGGCGGCGAAGGGCAAGTGCTCGCGCAATATGTAAGGGCACACGTTCTTCTGGCACAAAATGCGCTCTCAGGCGGCGATGCAGGCACAGCTCTTGATCACCTGCGGCTGGCAGAGCATCCACCGGAAAGTCTGAGCGAAGCGCGACACCTTCTCCAAAATCGAAGTGTTATCGATTATTGGCTGGGAGTAGGCCTGCGCATGACCGGCAATCTCGAAGCCTCGCTTCATGCATTCTCACGAGCCGCTCAATCCATGGGCGACTTCCAGCAAATGCAGGTGCAGGAGATCTCTGAGATGACCTACTGGAGCGCGGTGGCCATGAAGGAACTGGGTGAGGCTGAAAACGCCCGCTTACTCTTTGAGAAAACCGGAGATTATGCCCGAAGACTCCGTCAGCAGCTTCCCAAGATCGATTATTTTGCGACCTCGCTTCCAGCAATGCTTCTCTTCGACGAAGATCTTCAGAAACGCCAGCGCATTACTGCAAATTTTCTTGAGGCACAATCCTTACTGGGTCTTGGAGACACGCCTCTCGCCATACAACTGCTGCGTCAGGTCTTGGCCGAAGACCGCAATCATATTGGCGCGATAGACCTGTCGCGGGCCTTGGGGATCTGAGAATGCAGGGACCCTTCACAATTGATTCTGCATCAGGCACGCAGACACCGCCGTTACAAACCGCCTATGTGTGGTGGATCGCCATCTCTGCCGCTCTGGGTGGCCTGCTCTTTGGATATGACTGGGTTGTTATCGGCGGAGCCCGTCAGTTCTACGAAGTTTATTTCCATCTTAATGCGGCGGTCCAAATTGGCTGGGCGAACAGCTGTGCGCTTCTCGGATGTCTTCTTGGCTCACTTGCCGCAGGTTACTTTACAGAGCGATATGGCAGAAAACCACTGCTTCTCGTCTCTGCCCTTCTCTTCGCTGCCTCTTCTGCACTCACGGGATGGTCCTTCTCCTTCTCCAGCTTCATCATTTGGCGAATTGTCGGTGGCATCGCCATCGGCCTGGCTTCCAATGTGTCTCCGCTTTACATTGCCGAGATCAGTCCTGCCGCGCTTCGAGGACGCCTTGTCAGTCTCAATCAATTTGCCATCGTCGCAGGCATCCTGTTGGCACAAATCGTAAACTGGCTCCTGGCGCGCCCTGTCTCTCAAGGCATCTCACAGCAGTTTTTCTTTCAGAGCTGGAATGTACAGTATGGCTGGCGCTGGATGTTTACGGCTGTCGTTGTCCCGGCGACATTCTTCGCAATGACATCCGTCTCCCTTCCAGAGAGTCCACGATGGCTCGTCAGCAGAAATCGTGAGGCAGAGGCCGTTTCCGTTCTAACTCGCATCGGCGGCCCTGCATATGCTGCCTCCGAAGTTGCGAGCATGGAACACTCGCTCAATGCCGACGTGACGGCTTCATCATGGGGCGATCTCTTGCGTCCAGGCGTTCGCCGCATTCTTTTCGTGGCAATAGCGCTGGCAGTTCTGCAACAGTGGACGGGCATCAACATTCTGTTTAACTATGCAGCAGAAATTTATCGAAGTGCTGGTTACGGATCGAACGACATCTTCCTCAATATCGTCATCACGGGATCGATCAATCTTGTCTTCACGATACTAGCGATGTTTCTTGTGGATTCTCTCGGTCGCCGTCGTTTAATGCTTGCAGGCTGCATCGGCATTGCACTTTCGCATCTCTTATGTGCATGGGCTTATAGCCACGGCAAGTTGGGAACGCCGGTACTCATCCTCACTCTCAGCGCGATTGGTTGCTATGCTCTTACGCTGGCGCCGGTCACGTGGGTTCTTATCTCTGAAATCTTCCCGAATCGCGTCCGCTCTCACGGAGTTTCAGCTTCCGTCAGCGCCCTCTGGATCGCATCCTTTTTACTCACATACACCTTCCCCTTCCTGAATAACCGCTTGGGAACAGGAGGAGTATTTGTCAGCTACGGTGCTATCTGCCTGGCTGGCGCACTTTTGGTCGCTTTCGGCGTTGCAGAAACTCGTGGGTACACTTTGGAACAAATCGAAGCCGCATCTCGGGCAAAAAATTGATCGATAGAAAATTCCTAGCGCCCGGGAAAAATAAACGAACCCTTTGAGGTGATCTCATGCTGTCTCGACTATCCGCCCTCTCTTTTGCCTTCGCCTTCTTTTTGGTGTTCTCCCCTTTGTTGCAGGGGCAGGAGACGGCCCCGTCAGTATCCTCGCCTGATGGCAGGTTGACCATGACATTCGGAATCAGGAAGACACCCACGTCCGCAGCCGAAGCGGGACAACTCATTTATTCCGCCACATTCCGTGGCAAGCCAATCGTTGATGCTTCTTCTTTGGGCCTCGATCTGGAAGGCGGCGCTGTACTAGGTTCCGACGTTCATGTGGTGGAAGCTAAATCTTCCTCCGGCATCGATGATTACTCTTTGAGAAACACTAAAGTCAGCAAAGTCCACGATGCTTACAACATGATTACCTTGCAGGTTGCGGAGCAGGGACAACACCCCCGTACGCTCCTGGTAGATGCTCGTGCTTACAACGATGGCCTTTGTTTCCGCTATCGCATACCATCGCAACCTTCTGTTCGCGATCTCCGCCTTCGCTCCGAAGCAACCGAGTTTCGATTCAGCCAGGATGCGACCGCATGGATGCTCGCGCTTCCCAACTATCGCAGCAGCTACGAGAGTGAATATGTAAAACTCAATCTCTCCGCACTCAGCAATCAAGGAGGAGTACCCAGTCACTTCCTCATTGGTACTCCTGTACTACTGCATGAACCCGGCGTTGCGTGGTTATCGCTGATGGAATCTGACCTTGAAAGCAACAGTTCCATGTACCTGACTAATCCATCGGGAAGCTGGGCGGGCCATTACTTCACGGTCAAACTATCTCCGCGATGGGATGACCCACAGTATGCTGCAATCGGCAATCTTCCCCATAACTCAGCATGGAGGATCCTCGCTGTAGCCGATGAGCCAGGAAAATTGATCGAGTCCAATCTGCTCACCGATCTCAATCCTGCGAACCGCATCTCCGATACAAGCTGGATCCAAGGTGGAAAGGCATCTTGGAACTGGTGGGTAGACAACGTCAGCAATACGGGCAAGAGCGGTTTCACCACGGATGTAATGAAGGAATATATTGATTTCGCCGCGGAAAACGGCCTTCCCTATTTTATGCTTGATGCCGGGTGGTCCAAGTCCGGCGATATTACGCAGCTTAACGGAAAAGTTGACGTTCCGGAACTGGTTCGCTATGGCGCGACCAAACATGTAAAAGTCTGGGTTTGGCTGCACTCTGAGGCTGTCGCCAGGCAGATGCGCGAAGCCTTCCCTCTTTATGAGAAGTGGGGAGTCGCTGGGCTCAAAATTGACTTCATCAATCGCGACGATCAGGAAGGAATTCAGTTTTACTATGACGTTGCGAAGCATGCCGCAGAGCATCATCTGATGGTCGACTTCCACGGTTCACGAACACCATGGGGCCTGCTTCGCACTTATCCCAACGTCATGAGCTACGAGGCTGTTCTCGGTCTCGAAAATAACAAAGTCGGTCGCCGCGACAGTCCGGTAGACCGAACGACGTTCGCCTCAACCAGACTCCTCGCCGGGCCTATGGACTTCACGGCTGGCGCCTTCGACAATGCAACCGAAGATGGCTTCATCCCGCGAAATGAGGCCCCGATGGCGATGGGAACCCGAGCCCAGCAGCTCGCGCTTTATGTCATCTATGAGACGCCAATTCCCATGCTCTCCGATAGTCCACGGAACTATGTGAAGCAACCTGGCCTGGAGTTCTTGAAAGATGTTCCTGTTGAATGGGACGAGACGCGCGTCGTCGACAGCGATCCCGGGGAATATACAGCTATTGCACGGCGTCATGGCGCAGAGTGGTATCTCGGCAGCATGACAAACTGGACACCACGCACATTGCGCATCCCGCTTCGCTTCCTGGGCTCCGGAACATACACTGCTGAAGCCTACGAAGATGCGCCAGATGCCGACAAACAGCCGAAGCACCTGCTCATATCGAAGAAATCGGTTACAAGCGCAGATATCCTCACCTTACATCTCGCTCCAGGTGGAGGTGCGGCCATCCGTCTTGTACCAGGAAACAGGAACTAAAAATTCAGCTGTTCTTCTTCGACTCGCGCCACCCTCTCGGGGGCGTCGTCGGAGAAGAGTGAGAGATTGCTCCGGAGAACAACATGGGGTGCCAATCGAATGTATCGATGTCGTTCATCCTTCTGCAGCAGATAGGCCACGAGATTTTCGAAAGCCAGCTTCCCCTGTGTGAAGGGGCGCTGGTAAATCGTCGCGAGGATCTTTCCATACTCAATCAATGGGACCAGGTCTTTGTACAAGTCCGTCGTAACAATATGTACCTTATCCAGAAGATTAAGCTCGTCCAGCGCTTGCAGCACAGGTTGGCTGTTCGCGGTGCTCAGATACAGCCCCTCCGGACGTGTTCGTTTCTTCATAAGGTCCATGGTCTGACGGTAGGCCTCTTTGGGCCTCTCATGGCTCTCAAGTGCTGGCAGCAACGTCAAGTGCGGCGCCTGCACGGCAATTGTGGCAGCAAACCCCCTCAGCTTCTCCGCATGGTCCATAAGGGAGAGTTCGCCGCTGAACACTGCGACATTCGCCTTCTGAGCCAATCGAAAAGAGAGCAATTCCGCCGCGATCGCGCCACTCACATACGCATCCACTCCCACAGACCCAATACGCTCGCTGGTTGGCGCGTCCGAACCCACGCACATCATGGCGGTACCGCCATGCGAGAGTTTACGAATCATCGAATCATATCGCTGCATATTGCCCGGCAAAAAGATAATCCCGTCATAGCCTCGATGAATCGCTTTCTGCAGGGCCTCTTCGTCCCCTACGCCAAGTCTCGGATACTCAATAAAATCCACTGCGACCTGGCCCCGCACCGCCACAGCGGCCGCCGAAGCGATCCCTGCGCGCAGCGGGTCGAAAAAGTACGAGATGTGTTTCGGCAATACCGCTGCTATCGAAATGCGCCGGTTCAGCTTCAAGGCCTGTGCTGCAAGGTTGGGCCGGTATCCGAGTTTGCTCGCCATCTGCAGCACACGGCTCTTCGTCCTCTCGCTCACGCCCGAACGATTGTGAAGTGCCCTGTCTACCGTACCGATGGAGATTTTGAGGGCTCGCGCAATCTCTTTAATTCCAACTTGCTTGGATTCAAGTTCCATGGCTGATAAAAATAACCCTACTCTAGAAACAACCTTCAATTGACGCATTCTCTCATAGCGAAGGCTCGACTGGACTGGGGATACAGTCGATGACTGTCCGGCTCGAATTTGCTCAAATGTTTGTCAATCGTCCTGTACATTTTCTCGAGGAGTTCCGAATGCAATTCTCATCTATCGTCCGGCGTCTCTTTTTGCCCCTACTCACTCTTTGCATCCTTGCATCGGCGCTACCGAAGAGAGCTTATGCTTCAGCACTGTTTGACGCAAAGACAAATGTCTTTCGCCTCGATGGCGGTGATGTGACTTACGTCCTTGGCATCAATACCCAGGGCGAGGTGCAGACGATTTACTGGGGAAAACATCTACCGGCAAGCGAACACTTCGACGCGGCACGCTCTGCGGACGGAGCCGCATCCTTTGACATGCCCGTCAATACAACACCGCAGGAATTCATCGGCTGGGGCGGAGCGCTCTACGTCGAGCCCGACCTGAAAATTACATTCCCCGACGGCAATCGCGACCTCGTTCTCAAATACGTCTCGAATAAGGTTGACGGAAATGAGGTCGATATCCTCATGAAAGACATCTCGCGCGAGGTGTATGTCACCCTTCAATACCGCATCGATACGGAGTCTGGGATTCTGCGCCGTTCCGCGAATATCGAAAACAAGACCTCTGCTTCCTTCAATATTGAACAGATCGCATCAGGAACGTGGAATCTGCCCCGCGGAACTGACTATCGTTTGCACTATGTCACAGGCCGATGGGCAGCAGAGTGGAATCTTCAGGAGCAGCCCATTCACGGTGGAAAGACGGTTCTGGAAAGCCGCCGAGGGACAACCGGCGCACAGAACAATCCCTGGTTCATGATTGACCATGCATCCGAGAAAGATCAGGATCGCGGAGACGTATGGTTTGGCGCACTCGGCTGGAGCGGTTCCTGGAAGCTCGCCGTCGAACAAAACGCGCTTCAGGATATCCGCGTCACCGGCGGCCCAAACTCTTTCGATTTTGCATACTTTCTCAAAAAGGGCGAGCATTTCCAAACTCCCTTCTTTTATGGTGGCTACTCTGACCACGGCCTCGGCGGAGCATCACGCCTTCTGCATCGTTTCGAGATCGACACCCTTCTTCCGCACGCCCCCACGCCTCTAAATTGGCCTGTCCTTTACAACTCTTGGGAGGCAACGACTTTTAACGTGGACGAAGCTGGCCAGATCGCACTTGCAGAAAAAGCTGCCAGCCTGGGCGTTGAACGTTTCGTGATGGACGACGGCTGGTTCGGGCAGCGCAAAACCGACCATGCTGGTCTTGGCGACTGGTATGTCAACCCGCAAAAGTTTCCCCACGGATTGAAGCCTCTCATCGACAAAGTCCACTCTCTCAAGATGGACTTTGGCCTTTGGGTGGAACCGGAGATGGTAAATCCCGATAGCGATCTCTATCGCAAACATCCGGACTGGGTTCTCAATTTTCCAGGCCGCCCTCAAACAGAAGGTCGCAATCAATTAGTGCTTAACCTCGCTCGTCCTGACGTTCACGCCTATGTTCTGCAATGGCTCGATAAGCTCCTCACCGAGAACGACATCTCCTTTATCAAGTGGGACTACAACCGGAACTGGTCCGAGCCCGGTTGGGCTGCGGTTCCAGTAGAAGAGCAGAAGAACGTCTATATCGACTTCACGCGCAACTTCTACGACATCCTCGCCCAGTTACGGATAAAGCATCCAAACGTCGAATTCGAGAGCTGCTCTGGCGGCGGCGGTCGCGTTGACCTTGGCGTGATGCACCTCACAGATGAGGTCTGGCCATCCGACAATACCGATGCTTATGATCGCTTATCACTTCAGGATGGATTCACCTACGCCTACACTCCGGGAATCATGATGGCATGGGTCACCGACTCACCCACCTGGGTGAATCACCGTACGCTCTCGCTGGAATATCGCTTTCTCTCCTCCATGCAAGGTTCGTTAGGCGTAGGGGCGAATCTCAACAAGTGGTCTCCAGAGGATTTCCAGGTGGCGACGAAGATGATTGCGAGCTATAAATCCATTCGAGAGACGGTTCAACGTGGTTCGCTCTATCGGTTGATGTCGCCGCGCGAGGGAGAAGAATCCGTCACGGAAAGTGTCTCCCGCGATGGACGCCAGGCAGTTGCCTTCGCATTTTTGCATTCCAGCACACAGAACTATCCATTTCCCCGCATCCATCTGCGCGGCCTGGATGAAAATGCCATCTATAAGATTCAACCCCTCAATGGCAAAGTCAACTCAGAAACTCCCGCCTCTGCAAGTGGAGCTTACTGGATGCATCGCGGAATCGACGTGGAGTTGCGCGGAGACTTCCAGGCAATGGCCTTCACACTTGTGCGGCAGGAATCGGTTGCCGGTAATTGATGTTGTCGTGTGAAGAATCAGTGTGAAAACCATGGCCGCACCTCAGGGCGCGAGGAGAGGGAATACCGGAATTCCCTCTTCCTCCGTACCTCGCGTGCTGAAAATAAGATTACGCAGCCTTTCGAAGCAGCCCGTGTGGATCGAGCACAAACTTCTTTGCTACACCCGAGTCGAAGTCGCGGTAACCCTGAGGCGCTTCGTCAAGAGAGATAACCGTAGAGTTCACAATCTTTGCGATGGGCAGTCGATCATGCAGAATCGCCTGCATCAATGCGCGGTTATATTTGAGAACCGGAGTCTGTCCCGTGGAGAAGCGATGCGACTTCGCCCATCCCAGACCAAACCGCATGCTCAAGGCTCCCTGTTGCGCAGCTTTGTCCTTCGACCCCGGATCTTCAGTCACATAAAGACCGGGAATTCCTATCCCTCCGGCTGCACGGGTAATGGACATCAGGGAATTCAGCACCGTCGCAGGAGCCTCGACTGTATGTTGTGCTCCATGTCCCTTTGCCTCAAAACCTACAGCATCGATGGAGGCATCCACTTCGGGAACCCCAAGCACAGCTTCAATCAACTCCTCTAACTTGTCGCTCTTGCTCAGATCAATGGGTTGAAAGCCCACAGACGCAGCATGTTTCAGGCGATCCGGATTCATATCGCCTACCAGAACAACCGCAGCCCCTAAAATCTGTGCCGATGCCGCCGCCGCCATGCCAACTGGACCCGCACCTGCGACATACACGGTCGACCCCACTCCAACGCCGGCTGTGACTGCGCCGTGGAACCCCGTAGGCAGAATGTCAGAAAGCATTGTCAGATCGCGAATTTTTTCAAGTGCCTGTGCCTTGTCCGGAAACTTGATCAGATTGAAGTCCGCATAAGGAACCATGACATATGCACCGCCGGCTCTGCTGGGATTGACGTTTAGACATACTCCCGTTTGTTCTTCTCTGCAGGTGCGGCATCGTCCACAGGCAACATTGAATGGCACGGTTACCAGATCGCCGACATCAATATATTCAACGTCTTTTCCCTTTTCAATCACTTCACCTGTAATCTCGTGGCCAAGTACCAGCCCTTTGGGAGCGGTCGTTCGACCACGAACCATGTGCTGATCCGATCCGCAGATATTGGTGGAGACAACCTTGAGAATCACAGCATGTTCGATCTTCCTGCCCGCAGGATTTTCAAACTTGGGATCATCGATTGCCTGAACCTCTACATGGTTCGGTCCGAGATATACGACACCGCGATTGCCAGCCATAGCTCTTACTCCTTTTCTCGAAAGCCCGCCTGAGGACAACGCGGCTCTCTCTGCATAAGACGATGGCTTTCTCTCCCCCTTTGCCTGACTTCGGCAATGTATTCCAGAAAAAGCAGTCATCGACGTTTCTAGGAATATCTCTACCAGCTGATCTCGATCGTTTTTTCTAAGTATCCTCCGGTGGCGTTGCCGACGACAATCAGCCAATCTCCCTCACGTCGCGCTCCCGTCACCTGCAGATTGCGAACCGCACCATTGGTCCGTAGGTAAATCCTTGAATCGCGCCCAGCAGGAACATCCAGCCTGATACTCAGGGAGTGCGGCCCATATTCCTGGCGGATAAACTTCAGCTGCTCAGTACTGGCCCCCGGCTGCACACTCTTGGGCTCCAATCCCACCTCCACCTTCGGAAGTGGAATTCGCATGCGATGGCTGGTCGTCTCAGTTGCATCGCACGATGCCTCTGCGAAAAATTCGCGGGAGCTTTGAAGACAGAGCCTAATCGGCTTTTGCGATACCGCCTCAACTTCAAGATTTGCATCGACTCGATGCATCTCGAGATTGAGCCGCGTCGTTCCAAACGGCACATTCTGCAACGAAGCTTCGGACCATTGCGCAGGCAGCTGAGGATCTACCCGCAGCCGTCCCGTCATCGCATCTGCCTCGAGACCGAACAGGCCGCGCACCGCCGGGCTCAACACCATCGCCGAAGACCACAGCTGATGCGAGCTGCTTCTGCCCAGGGGCTGATAGAACTGCCCTGACAGAAGCTCGGTCACCGCACCCGGATCCTGAAGCCAGGTAAGCTGTGCGTTCTGTTCAAGACTGGCAAATCCAGCTTGCGGACGTCTAACGCGATACTCCGCAAGCGAGGCCCAGCCGGTATAAAGCGGCCACACAGAACCGTGATGATAGCTAAGAGGATCATAGGTAGCCTCACCCTCTCCCATCGAACGTGTTCCCCAATCGGTGGAAAAGCGCGGCGATGCCCAGCCGTCAAACATCTCCTCCGCCTGCGGAAGCATCAGCGAGCCGCTCCACCACGCGACCGACGGGAAGATCGTATGCCGCGTATCGAAGGAGTCTCCATCATGGCTGAAGCTATAAAAGCCATCTCGGCTGCGGTATGTAGCAAGATAATCGCGAATCGTCTTCGCATGCTGCGCTGCCGTCGATGCGAGGGTGTCATCTTTCATCCACTTCGCCAGCCTTGCCATCGCCTCCGATGACTGCTGGTCGAGCGCTGCAAGATAGATCTCCTGCTGCGGCATCTTCGGAAGCCACTCTTCTACCCATCCTGTCCCCTGAGAGTTGTCGTAGACGCCATGGGTTGTGTGGGCCCGGGTAAAAGCATAAGCGCGCTTCACGTTGTCCCAATGCGCCCGCAGATATTCGATATCTCCACTGGAGAGAACATAATCGGCCATCTGCATCACAAACAGAGGCGTGGAATCTGCGGCCGCGTAAAGGTACGGAAGATGGATCCAGTCGACAAGTTCCGCCGTCTGCGAATACTCGTGCATCATCTTGCCGTCAGCGCGCTGATGAGCTAACAGGAAGTCCATCGCTTCACGACTCAGCTGAAAATCGCCATAGCTGTTCACGGCATAGAGAGTCCACAATGTGTCGCGTCCGAAAAACCAGCCAAACCCAGGACGCGCCGAATCCCCTGACGTGTACCATCCACCGGCCAGCCCGGATCCAATGGAAGATAGAACCCTTGCCTGCTCAATGGAGACCTCTGCCCACCGCAGCGCCTCGTCCAACCTCGCGTCAGGCGTGTGCGTCGTCAGCCTCGTATCAAAGAAATGATCGAAGAACTCCGCTGTGGATCGATAAAGCGCAGGCACCTCTTGTGCAGCTTCCAGCAAACGTCTCTGAAGTTGATCCACACTCAACTCCGGTTTGCCGTCAACACCGGTAACAGCTGCCAGCAGAGGAAAAAACCTTCCATCATCTCGAGCCGGATCGTAATGGATGTTGAACTCCAGAGGCAGCGTCTGCGCCCGCTCCTGATAAGGGCGAAGTGGGCCGCGCTCACTACCCGGCATCGCGACGGCTCCGAAAAAATTCGGGTTGTCCGTTGCCAGCGTATAGATCCCGCCAGTGTCGACGCTGGTCCAGGATGCGTTTGGTCTTCCGAAGTTGGGAGCCGGCCATTGACGCTCCATCGAAGGCTCGAACTGCAGTGTAACCACAGCCGGGCGAATCGCGTGAATCTCAAACAGGACCACCGCCGTAGCGACGCCCGCATTCGCTGATCGCGGAATAAACATATGCTGCTTCACCGTAATCGCGGCATGGGAATAGGTGATGGTGGTGTGATCCGGTCGCACTTCGATCTGCGAGGCGTGTTTGTTCAGATCGATCGTAGTTTCATAACCCTCCAACCGAGCTGTCAGGCGCGCATTGTGCAGAATCTTCACCGGAAGCAGCCATAGCTCGAAGCTTCCATCCTGCTGGCCAAGAATGGCGCCACGTTGGCCCGTCACGCTGAAGGGACGATTGGCTTGCGCAGCTTGGCGAATAAGCAGTTTGTTGCTGTCCAACGGAAAGCTTGAGACGGGTGCGAACCGCGCCTGTGCCGTGGCAATGCAAGCGGGGGAAAGCAGAAAAGCGCAAAATAGACGCATTCTGTACGAGAAGTGTCGCACGTGTCCTCTTCTTGTCACTCGGGATTCTAGTTGATGATGACTTGCGGAGGTAAGGCAAAACAGGAGCTGCCGTCAGACAGCTCCTGTCAAGGTTCATCTTGCGTCAGAAGGTAATGCGGCCAGCGAATTGCAGCTGACGCATGCTGGAGTTTCCTTCCAGGCTGGTAATGACGCCGCCGCCCACAGTGCAGTCGACGCAGCGTGCATTCGACGCTGTTGGAATATCAAGCGCGGAATGGTTGAAAACATTGAAGGCCTGGAACTGGAACTGGGCCTTCACGCGTTCCGTGATTGGAATCTCCTTGATGAGAGCAGCATCTGCGTAATAGTCGCGAGGCCCCACCAGGGAGTTACGGCCGATGTTGCCAATTGTGCCAAAGGCAGGCCGGGCAAACGCACCCGCAGTGTCTCCATGCGCCGTCAGCGGAGCGACCGGCGTGAAGTACTGCCGTGAGTGCGTCACCGGATCAAGCGAGCTCACCTGGGTTGTAAAGCCGCCACCGGCGCTGTCAGGACGGCAATCGCTGCTGACACCTGGTCCACCGAAGTTGTTGTCCAGGTCCTGATCAGCTCCGCACTCCGCATAGGTAGGCGTGAACGGGCGTCCACTCTCCCATGTCGTGCTGCCGCTCAGGGTCCAACCACCAATCGCATAATCAACCATACGGTTGACGTTGCTTGCGAACATGCGATCTCTGCCGAAAGGCAGTGCATACACTCCGCTCATCACAAAAACATGCGTGCGATTTGTGTCGTTGCGTCCGCGGCTAAGCTCCGGATAGTTCGCAAATGCTGCATCGTTGGCATAGTTGATCGCCTTGGACCAGGTGTAGTTCGCATTGAACTGCAGGCCGTTGCTGAAACGCTTATCCAGCTTCGTCTGCAGAGCATGGTAATTGGCATTCGCCGACGGCGCGGCAGACGTCAGACCATTCGAGCAGCAGATGACCGCAGCACCCTGGTAGGTCCCGGCGAACTGATTGAAGTAAGGCCGCCGCGCCGCGCTATTACCAAGCTGGGCAGGCGACGTAGGAAGAAGCGGCGAGTTGAAGTCATACCCGTAGGTCTCACCCGGATAGATGCGTTCTGCGTGATTTCCCACATACGCGATCTCAGCCGTAAAGGTATTCGTGAACTGTTGTTGCAGCGTCAGGTTCCACTGATCCGCCTTCGGCAGCTGAATACGGTCACCACGAAACTGCGGGCTGGAACTGTTGGAAAAGGGAATAATCCCATTGCTGGGAATCGTGGGAGCCGCCGGTTTTGCAGGCAGCGTCGTCAAGGTAGCAAAGTATTGCCCCGTCGTGCTCGTCGAGCCCTGGTCTTCGTTGTTCACAACCGGAAGATTGTGGGTCAGGATCGAACCGAAGAGCGTGCCGAAGAATCCCACGCTGTCATAGACCTGGCCGAAGCCGCCACGGATAACTGTATTGGGATGAACTTGGTAGGCAAAGCCGAACCGGCCGGCAAGGTTCGTATAGTCCATCTTCTGACCGCCATTGGTTCCAGTCCCGCCTGCACCGGCAACTCTGATTCCACCCGCATTGATATCGGCGAAGCCGCCATTTCCCGGGCTATTGACGGTTTCCGGAAAGATGACGTCCCAGCGAAGACCATAGTTCACCTGCAGCTTATTGGTAACGCGCCACGAATCCTGCGCATAGAACGCGCCACGCTTCTGGCGGTTAGAAGCGTCCTGCGAATAGACATCGAATCGCTGGAAGCGAGCCACCTGCCCGAACAGCAGCGATCCGAGCGCATTGCCGCTCGATGCAACCGGATCCAGAGGACCGGCAGCGGTCGAAGCCGATGCAAAGTTCAGCACGCCGGCGCGATCGTTGTCGCTCGCATTGCGCAGGTTCAGAGCGTAGCGAATATCGCCACCGAATTTGATCGAATGATTACCAAGAATCTTGGTCCAGTTATTTGCAAGCTGAAACACCTGCTCGCTCTCCTGAAGCGGGCAATTGCATCCCTGGGTGCCAAAGTTGCTGATCGTATCCGTCATCGTAAAGTTCGGTAAGCCACTGCTGTCCGGCGCGGTATTCAGGTTAGGAATGCCCACACTCTGCGCAGGCGTCTGGCCGGCGGTGAGTTTATTTTCAGAAACGTGGTAGCTCAGAAAACCGAAGCGAAGATCTGTCAGCAGCGACGGACTCACAGCCCAGTCCATGCCCAGGGCCGCACTCTGATTCTGAACCGTAGACCGCCCAGTCGTTCCACCGATGCCGAAGCCCGGCCCGCCTGCCGGGCCGAACGCTGCATCTCCAAATAGACGGAAAAGCGCGTAATCGTAGCGGCCAAAGGCATGGATCTTGCTATTGACCTGGTGGTCGAGTCGCACATCTGCCTGGTCGGCATCGTTGCTGCCATTGCCCGATGCGGCAAAGTTATTCGTAACTGAAGTGCCGTTCGTATTCGGAGCCGGCAGCTGCTTCAACAAGGCGATTGCCTGCGGAGACAGCGCTGCCCGCGGAATCGCATTGCTGGCATATTGCTGTCCCGGAACACCGTTACCAGCCACATGGTTATAGATGGGCTGCGAACCGAGATACTGGCTCAGATCGCAAGCCGCTCCGCTCGTCTGATCGATGCAGGTATTGCGAACCTGCTGGGTCGGAACAGACAACAACTGGCTCGCGCCTAGCCGTTGACGCGTTCCCTGGTAGTCCATAAAGAAAAACGTACGGTCTTTGATGATAGGTCCTGAAAGCGATCCGCCAAATTGGCCGAAGACCTGATTGGGAATAAACTTCCCTGTCACTGGATCAGGTGAGGATTGCGAGAAAGGATTGCGGGCCAACTGTTCGCCGCTATGGCGGAAGAAAAAGGCATCTCCATGAAACTGGTTTCCACCGGACTTCGTCTGCGCGCTGACGATTCCGCCAATCGCGCCTCCAAATTCAGCATCATAGTTCGACGACGTTACCTTTAGTTCTCCCACGGAATCGAGGGTGGGATTGATGACGATAATTCCAAGAACCGGCTCGCGATTATCCGTGCCATCCAAAAGCCAGCCCTGCACGCCATAGCTCGATCCATTCGTCGTGACCGAAGTTGTGCCCTGCGGGTTCTCGGGGCCATTAATGTTAAACGTCGAATGCTGCACCCCTGGCGTCAAAAGCGTAAACTGGGTGAAGTTGCGATTCAGGTTCGGAAGATTTTGAACCGCCCGCTCGTCCAGAATCTGGGCGACATCGGCTCGGTCTGTCTTCAGCGCCGGAATATCATTCGCTGAGACATTTACCGTCTCGCTCGATCCCGCGTCCAACTTCACATCGACTAACTGTGCAACGTCCGCGTGAACAATTACTCCCTTCGATTGGGTCGACGCAAACGAAGGAGCCTCCACTTTCACATCGTAGCTATCGGGAATAAGGTGAGCGACGCTCCACGCTCCGCTCTCGTTCGTTTGCGCGCTTTGCGTGATCCCTTTCGCCGCATTCGTGACTGTAACTGTAGCGCCTTTAACCACTGCCCCCGAAGTATCGGTCACGGTTCCGTACAACGAACCGTAGACCGCTTGTGCATGCATGCCTCGCGAGCCGGCCAGCAGCAGACACACTGCTACTAACCCCAGCCATAAGCGGGCCGCTCTTTTTTGATTCAACATCTGGTCCTCCTGATTGGTGAGGCAAATACAAATTGCCTGTCGAAGAGATGAGCATCTTTACGCAACAGTCACAAACATTCGGCGTCTAAGTACATGAATGTCACCGTATTCACGGTGCGCACCCCGTTTGACGGGTGAAATTTGAGCGTGAAATACTGATGAATATTGTGAGTGGAACTGTCGTCAGCCATTCATTCATTGGAGGAACGATGAATGATCCGCGTTGGGCCTTAGCTCAACGTGTCATAGCAAGTCCTCACCTCAGCTCTTCTCCCAAACTGGTTGAGTTCTTCCTCTATGTAGTCGACTGCAGTTTGCGCGAAGCTCCCGAAGAAGCCACCGAGCAGCAGATCGGCGTTCACGTCTTTCATCGCATACCTGGATACAACTCCAGTGACGACAGCATCGTGCGTTCTCAGGCGCGGCTCCTCCGTCTAAAGCTGGCCGCTTATTTCGCGAACGAGGGAAACAGTGAAGAGCTCCTCGTCGAGATCCCCAAAGGCCACTACCTCCCCGTCTTTCGTCCCGCGAATCACGCCGCATCTGCCCCGCCTCGTGCAGGATCCCTTTCACTCGAGATTGCGGAGACGTTACCCGAAACAGCAGCCGAGCCGCCTTCATCCAGCCGCAGGTTCCTTTGGAAAGGGATCGCCGGTGCTTTGCTCTGCCTCCTCATCGGCGGCTTGAGCGGTCTTCTGCTGGAGCGCCGTCTTTCAGCCGTGCCCCGGTCTGATGTCGATACCTTCTGGAAGCCTTTCTTCGTGGGCGACTCGCCCCTGATCATCTACAGCAACCCCCTCTTCAAAGGCACACCGTATACGGGACTCAAGCTGGTTCCTAACGCGGACATGGCGGACTCACCGGAGTATCCTGGAACTCCAGATGAGACCTACACCGGGACCGGCGAGGCCACCGCCATCCACGAGCTGACCCGGGTATTCGATACCCACCATGCCGACTTCACCCTGAAACGCAGCCGCCTGGTGACCTGGGACGAAGCCAAACTACGCAACCTTGTCTTCGTCGGAGCCCCCAGCCAGAACGGCGCCCTGCAGGACCTTTCCACCACATCCGACTTCGCGATTGAACTGGATGGCAACGACAAGGGTTACATCCTTAACCGTCACCCGCATTCTGGCGAGCCTCAAAGGTTTGTCCCTGCTTCGCCCAATGACGAGTACGCCATCATCGCATCGATTCCCGGAATTGAATCTAACCGCCGCATCGCAATCTTCACCGGGCTCACCACCAACGGTACTCAGGCAGCCGTCGAATTCGCCTGCACCCCCGAGAACGTGCGCCAGATCACCGATCGCGTTGGGAAAACCAGTGGCGTTATCAAGCCGTTCGAAGCTGTTTTGCACATCAAGCTGAGCGGCGGGGTTCCCCTCCAGTCCGCTCTCGAAACCGTTCATTCTCGCTGAAATCTCAACCCGTTAATCGCCCAGGAAGAACTCTCGGATACCTCTATGTCGGTAGCTGCTTTACACTAACAAAGCATCCCTGTAACTTTGAGCATCCAGACAGAAAGGGGGAGCCTCATGGACGACACCACACAACGCTGTATCGCAATCATCGCCAAGGCCAAGAACATCCCCACTGACACCATCACCCCCGATACCACCTTCGAAGAACTTAATATTGACTCCCTCGATAAGATCAATATCTCCTTCGAGGTCGAAGAGGCCTTCGATATCGCCATTCCGGACGAATCTCTCGGCTCTCTCAAGACAGTTGGCGACGTCGTTCGCGGTGTCGACCAACTCGTAGCCGCTAAGAAAACTCCGCCGGCCACAGCCGCTACGCCGTAACGCACAGGGAGCCCTCTTTTTTCGTGAACCGTGTCGTCATCACAGGACTTGGCTGCATCACTCCCATCGGTTCCTCCGTCTCCGCCTTCCGCGAGGCCCTCTTCTCGGGAACAACCGGGATCGCGCCTATCGCCGCTGTCCCCGACACGCCTGACGGAGATCCCGGTGTTCGCTACACCCAGGCGGCGCAGGTCTCCGACTTCGATCCTGCCCAGCACCTCGACTCCGGCATCATCACCGCGACCAATCGCAACACGCACTTCGCCATCGTGGCCGCACGCCAGGCCGCGCAACAGGCAGAGCTGATGAAGCACCACGCCCCCGGCGACATCGCCATCATGATGGGCTGCGCCTGCGGAGGCCGCTCCTCAGAAGAACACGAAGTCAAAGGGCTCTATACCCGCAACGCCCGAGCGCATCCACTCACCATCGTTCGCACCATGTCGTCGGCCGGTGCCAGCAACATCTCCATCGATCTCAAAATTACCGGCCCCACGCTCGACATCTCCACCGCCTGTGCCTCCGCGACCCATGCCATCGGTCTTGCGTTCCATATGGTCCGGTCCGGTATGTCCACCGCAGCCATTGCGGGTGGACACGAGGCGCCCCTCAGCTGGGGCTTCTACCGCGCCTGGGACTCCATGCGCGTCGTCTCCCCGACCCGTTGCCGCCCCTTCGCAGCTGACCGCGATGGCATGACTCTCGGCGAAGGAGCCGCCATGCTGGTCCTCGAAACGCTCGAATCCGCCCTGGCCCGCAATGCGCCCATCTTCGGCGAGATCGTCGGCTTTGGCATGTCCGCCGACGCGAACCACATCACCCAGCCTCAGGCCGAAGGCGCCGCCGCCGCCATGCGCAAGGCATTGGCCGATGCAAGCGCCTCGCCCGAAGACGTCGGCTACATCAACGCGCACGGAACCGGAACCCAGGCCAACGACGCCACCGAAGCCAAAGCCATTCACCAGGTCTTCGGAGCCCGCGCCGCCCACATCCCCATAAGCGCCACCAAAGCGCTGCATGGACACTCCATCGGGGCCAGCGGTGCGCTCGAGGCTCTCGCCACCCTACTTGCCCTCAAGGAAGGACGCCTTCCTCAAACCGCCGGCGTCACCAATCCAGATACTTCGCTGAACGTCGATGTCATCATCAACGAACCCCGGCCAGCCGGCCCGACGCTCGCTCTCTCCAACTCACTCGCCTTCGGTGGTCTCAACGCCGTCATCGCTCTGCGCACCTGGCAGTAGAACGGCTAGCTTCCTTCCAGCGACACTTTCCTTCAGTGAGCCAGTCCAGAAGCGACCGCCAATCCAGGCACAAGGTAACGCCGTAACCGCCAGCAACACCGAATACCAGTGCGGCCCAAGGTCCGTGTTCCACGTAGTGACGGCTCCCACAATACAAAGAACCAGTCCAATCGCCCCTCCGACCAATGCGTGCAGCATTGGTCGGCTGGGTGCGAGCCTGGCAATCACATAACAGCCCAGTACACTGAAGAGGAGCCGATAAGCGGTAGCGAGCACAAACAATCCATCGGACATCGGCCTGCCCCATGGCGGATATACGCCTGTTACATGCAATACCTCATCAACGCCAAGACTGAGCACTGCGCCGACCACAATCCCCACAACCACGGCGACGACACTGCCGCCCCAGCGCCGCGATGTTCCGGCCTCGCTCATCTCTCTTCCTCCTCGCGTCGGATACGAAGCAGTTCCGGCATGAGCGCCAGGCTTACGCCGGAACACTCTCGTCTACGCGAAGCTCGTCTCCAGCAGCTTCTCCAGCCGGTCGTAGCTCGCCGCCACGCCCGTATCCATCGGCGACTGGAGCACACCATCCCGGGCTTCTTTTGAGTCATACCGGACCGTCGTCTCCGCCGTCGTCACTCCCTTTTCCTCGACCAGGATCGTCGTTGTCACGGCGCCACCGGGATACCACGACTGGTCAAACTTCTCCGTCGCCACCAGGCGCTCCTCAGGAACGATCTCGCGGTAAACGCCTCCCATGCCCATCTGACTTCCATTCTCATGGGTCCACTCGTAGCGATACGATCCTCCGACCTTCAGGTCGATCTCGCACACCGTCATCGTCCATCCAACCGGGCCGGCCAACCATCGCTTCAACAATTCGGGCTTCGTCCAGGCGTCGTACACCAACTTGCGTGGCGCGTTGAAATTACGGGTCATAACGATCTCGCGATCGCCCGTCGCAGCAAGCTTCAGTTTTCCTGTCTCTCTCGTCAGCATTCTGTCCTCCTCGGAATATTTTGGTTGGGGCCTGGATTAGGCAGTTGGAACAAGAATCTCGGTCATCAATTTGTCTTCTGGTGTCGTCCTTGGGTCGTTCATGTAGTTCTCGATGGCGAAGTCATCACGCAAATGCATCTGCTTTTCGGAAACGATCGACCACACGCGGCCAGAGGCTTCCGGCAAATTGGAATAGGGGCCGGTCAGAACGAAGCGGCTGTACTTTCCGCCCCCGAATTGCAGGTATTGAACATCGGGCGGCAGCTGTTGCGGCGCGGCTGCAAGCAGAAAGCCGGCGCGATAGATCTTCGGCCCGATCCTGTAGAGAGCCATGGCTCCGTTGATCCGATTGTGCTTTGAGATGGCAGGCTCAAGTTGATGCAGGTCTTGCCAGGCTTGGCCCGCAGTGTTGGAGAACGGCCCGACTCTTTCGAGAAACGCGTAATGGGTTTCGGGTTGGGTGACGATCTCAGGTTCTGTTGTGAGGTTCATGTCATCTCCTTTTTGCGCTTCGTCTCAGTTCCCTTTATGATTTTTTCTCTTCTGTCGTGTGTTCACACTTCTCGTTCGTCCCTCTTCAGCCTTCATCTCTTCCAGCAGGGCATCCAGGCGTTGAAAGTTCTGCTCCCAGCACTCCCGATAGCGCTCCAGCCATTCGTTTGCCTCCTCAAGCGCTCGCGCCTCCAGCCTGCACGGCCTCCGCTGCGCATCCCGCCCGCGCGAGATCAACCCCGCCCTCTCCAGCACCTTCAAGTGCTTTGAAATCGCGGGCTGGCTCATCGCATACGGCTCTGCCAGCTCAATCACCGTAGCCTCTCCCTGAATCAGTCGCGCCAGGATCGATCTCCGCGTTGAATCCGCAAGCGCCGCGAAGATCGCGTCCAGATGTTCTGCCCGTCCATTCGCAGCTGCTATTCCATAACTCATAAGTTTTATAACCTATCGGTTATATACACAGGACAGCCAGGCTTCGTCAAGGGTTCAATTAAAAATTCATCGGGCCTACACGCCCCTCTTTGTAGACCACCGCCCTCCCGGTATAGGGTGGGAAGATGAAGGCGTTGAAGAGTCTATCTATTATTGTCCCGGCCCTCCTGCTCGTCGCCGCTCTCATCGGTCTCTTTCTTACCCGGGGTTCCATGGCCAACCTGCCCTTCCTCAGGGGTAAGGGA